>Ga0310696_10005443_pt1 | contig 15368 bp, 11 predicted proteins | sample AusTroGonzalo_MG_4_FD_203885 | JGI IMG/M metagenome (GOLD analysis project Ga0310696, IMG submission 203885) | Bovine rumen microbial communities from tropical cattle in Woodstock, Queensland, Australia - Gonzalo_02 (v2) (version 2) | ecosystem: Host-associated > Mammals > Digestive system >...
AGGCACAATAATCCGTTGTGCCAATGGTATAGGTAGCCGTGGGGTCGATGGGCGCATAGCTACCACGGAAACCACCGCCGTTGTTGAATCCCATATCGGCATGCATTACATAGCGCATGGCATCAATTACGAGGTCGGCCGCGTTGGTCTCAGCCCTCCGCACTTCCCTACCACCATTCGCATCATAGATCGTCAGGTCATAGTCGCTATGGAAGACCGTCTGTCCCGTGAGATTGTCGACCAGCGTTTGGATCCTATCGGTAACTTCTGCCACCTCAGCATTAGTGTATGGGATGCTTTCGGTGGGGATAAGTTTGAAACAGAAGCTCCCCTCTTTGGTAATCACAAGTTGTCCCACGTTGGCAAACTTGGTGCCATACCTCCTACTGGCTATAGCATTGTAGCGGCCACCTACACGCCTGAAGGCGGATCGGCAACACCGCTCACACCCAACAACGATGTTTATTCCTTCACCATGCCCGACGCCAATGTCACCATCAACACCACCATCGATGTCACGCCTTGGGAAGGAGATGGCAGCGAGGAAACACCTTATCTTATTTACTATCTCTCCCAACTTGACCTTCTGGCCTCCCGCGTGAACAACGGCACGGGTGCCGATGGCTACAGCGGCACGTATTTCAAGTTGATGGACAACATCACCTACACCTATAGTGGCGACAACGAAAACAACTTCACCGCCATCGGCAACAACGATCACCCCTTCAAAGGCCATTTCGACGGCAACAACAAAACCGTCAACGGTATCCGTATCTATAAATACGGCGCTGAATATGGTGACTATGAGCAAGGTCTCTTCGGTTTTATTGGCAATGGCGGCGAGGTGAAAAACCTCACCCTCAACGATGCAAACATTAGCGGATACGATCAAACAGGCGGCATCGTGGGTCGTTTTAACGGCTCTGCCATCACCAACTGTCATGTCACTTCCTCGGTGATGATCCGCAGTGTTTATGCTTCTACTGTAGATGGTCACGGAGGTATTGCGGGTCTTATGCTTAGTGGTACGGTAAGCCAAAGCACCAGTGCCGCCACCCTTACCTGCGAAAACGGTGGAAACGGCATAAACTTCGGTGGCATCGTAGGGGAGATTTTGAATTCCGGTTGCGTCTTATCGAACAACCTTGCTATCGGCATCACCGTTCCTACCTGCAGTGAAAACAAGCATGGTGCCATCGCTGGTAAAATAGCCAATGGATCAACCCTTGCACATAACTACTACGTCAACTGCACTGTGGCTGGTAGCACCACCGACGTAGGTTACCAAAATGCCGATGTCACCGCCAACGACGGCGCGGTGCCAGGCAATGTGCGCGAGGTGAAGGCCTACAGTATCTACAACGACGAATGGGCTTTCATCGCCTCGCCCCTCATCGCCGACACGGATCCGACTTCGGTTGAAAACCTCATCACTACTAACTCAACATACGACCTCTATCGCCTTAATCCAAGTAGCGGAAAATGGGAGAATTGGAAGATAGGAGCTGGCAACAACGCCGCACCCGGCTTCAGCCTTGATAACGGCAGAGGATACCTTTACGCCAACGCTGCAAACAAGACCATTAAGTTCACTGGCGCGAACACGGCCTTCAATTTGAGCGACACTACAGTAGTGACCCTTCCCCAAGGCTTCAACCTTGTGGGCAACCCGTTCCCGCGTGTGGCTTACATCAACAAGCCATACTACACGTTGAATAATGACGGATCGGCCATTATGGCTGAAGCGGTAAGCGTGACGACAGCCATCAAGCCCTGCTACGGTGTTGTCGTACAGGCAAGTAACAACGAAACTGTCACCTTCACCACCACGGCTCCTACTCGGCAAAACGCCACCAACAACGGCGGTTTGCAGATTGCATTGACTCAGGTCGTTGAGCCTGTCGAAACGCCGGCTCGTAATCAAGACGGCCCTTCGACAAGCTCAGGGACCTTAACCCTCGACAATGCCATCGTCAGCTTCAACGAAGGCAGCCAATTGGGCAAGTTCTACTTCGGCACGCAGAACGCCAACATCTACATCCCGCAGGATAACGAGGAATACGCCATCGCTTACAGCAACAAGCAAGGCGAGATGCCGCTGAACTTCAAGACCTCGAAAGACGGAGAATACTGCCTCAGCATCATTCCTGAAGGTGTGGAGATGAGCTATTTGCACCTGATTGATAATATGACGGGTGCGGATGTTGACCTGCTCGTAAGTCCCAACTACACCTTCACGGCCAAGACGACCGACTATGAGAGCCGATTCAAATTAGTGTTCGTTTGCGGGGACGCAAACGACGACAATGACGACAATGAGACCTTCGCTTTCTACAGCAACGGCAGCTGGATTATCGCCAACGAAAGTGAAGCCACCTTGCAAGTCATCGACCTCAATGGCCGCATCCTCAGCAGCGAGACGGTCAACGGTAGCGTCAGCAAGGCTATCAACGCTGTGCCTGGAGTGTATATGATTCGACTGATTAATGGAGAGAATGTTAAGGTGCAGAAGGTGATAATTGAATGATAGAGATTGACTCCGTCGAATGCAAAGCATTTCCCTTGCGGGAATGGAGTGAAGATGTATGTTTACATGCGGCGGCTGAAAGTGCTACAAGTTGGTAACTGGTTCTTACCGCCGCTGATAACAAAAACAAAAAACTCCATTCCCGCGAAGCGGGAAACTCAAGAACAAAATAAACGATAAAACAATAAACAATTAAACAACAAAATACAACAATGAAAAACTGATAGTAACCATCGCAATCGCCCTGAGCATGGGCATGACCACATTCGCACAAGAAGCCTTCACCGGCGCCGACGGTGTCGCTGAAAGCGGCCTCTTCAACTTGGGCACAAGCTTCTTCGGCAATGGAGAACTCGGCTTGTTCTCTCCTGATTACTACGATTATGAAGATGAATACGAGGCCTACAACTACCAGCCGCAAAACTATGTGGACAACGGCCTCTTCGGCATGGGTGGAGGCACGCTTTTTAGCAGAGAAGGCACTGGTTTTGGGCTTATGCTGCCTTCTGGGCATGGTTTACTGAACGACGAGACCGCTCCCTTGGGCAGTGGCATCGCCGTGCTGATGGGCCTTGGTGCCGCCTATTTTGTGAGCAAGAAACGCAGAGAGGATTGAGACACGGACGCACGGTGCGCCTGTTAGGGGCATTGCTCACCAGGCTCACAGGCCAACACGGCAGGAGTTGAACCTGCTTTTGGGCGGGATTCATGCGTATTAGTCTTTTTTGTATTTTTGCGGGCAAATACTGCCTATGTCCAAAGCATCTAAAATCCTATTGTGTTTTCTTTTACTGGGCGTGTCGCTCTCCGCATTCGCCCAGGTCAATCGCCCCGAAGATTTCAGGAAGCGTTACAGACTGAAACAAGTTGTGGTGCTGAGTCGTCACAACATCCGCTCGCCTCTTTCGGGGAGACGTTCAACTTTGCAACGCATCACGCCTCATGAATGGTATCACTGGTCGTCGGCACCGAGTGAGCTGTCGCTGCGCGGCGGCGCGTTGGAGACGATGATGGGGCAATATTTCCGCAAATGGCTCGTCAGCGAGGCACTGATGCAAGAGAACGAAATCCCCGCAGAGGGCACCATGCGTTTCTATGCCAACTCGATGCAGCGCACCATCGCCACGGCGCAATATTTCTCTTCAGGGATGCTGCCTGTAGCCAATGTCCGCGTCGAACACCATTGCGAGATAGGCAAAATGGACCCTGTGTTCAACCCGCAAATCACCGACGACAACGAAGACTTCAAGGCTTTGGCGCAACAACAAATCACTGCGATGGGCGGCGAGAAAGGCATGATTGGCATCGAGGAAAAGATGACCGAGAACTTCCGCCTTTTGGAACAGGTGCTCGACATGGAACAAAGTGCCGCCTGCCGTGAGGGTGACACCTGCCATTTCCGCACCGACGATGCACACGTGTACCTCGTCAAGAATCGTGAGCCAGGCATGGGTGGCTCGCTGCGTCTTGCTTGCCAGGCTGCCGATGCCCTCGTTTTGCAATACTACGAGGAACCCGATGCCGTGAAGGCCGCCTTCGGCGACACGCTGAGCCGCGAGGACTGGGAACGTATCTCCGAAATCAAGGACTGGTACGGCGATGTGCTGTTCACTGCCCCTGCTGTGGCATGTCAAGTGGCGAAGCCGCTCTTGCGGAAGATGCTGGATGAGTTGCAGAACGACGGACGAAAGTTTACCTTCCTCTGTGGCCACGACTCCAACATCGGCAGCGTGTTGGCCGCAATGGATGCCGAAGACTACCGTCTGCCGCAGACCATCGAGAAAAAGACCCCCATCGGCTGCAAGTTGGTCATCGAGAAATGGGAAAACGCGGAGGGTCAGGAATTTGTTTCGCTCAACCTCGTTTACCAAAGTACCGACCAGTTGCGCAACATGAGCTTATTGGACTTGGACAACCCGCCCATGGTGTTTCCCATCCACCTCAAAGGGCTGAGTGCCAATGCCGACGGACTATACACATACGACGCATTGGTGGAGCGGTTTTTTGAGAAAACAGCAGAGAAATAAAGGCTGCTATAGGTATACAAACCTTACCTAATCACCTTAGTGAACACAGGAGCCTCATCCCCTATCACGCTCACATAAACAGTCATTTCGCCCGCTGGAGGCATGTTGGGACGGTCCTCACGCGGAAGGTCAACTGCAGTGAACACATACTCTACACCATCAGGAATAGCACGCGAAGCTACCATTTTGGCTTGGGCGTGCATCATCGGATAGTCGCCGACGGCAGCATCAAAGATGGCGGCTTCCTCTTCGTTCAAAGGATGCTGCTCGGGGAATTCCTCCAACTTGACAAACTCACCTTCAATGAAGCCGTTGGCTTTCAAGAACTGGTCGATTTCCTTGGGCATGGCTTCCAAACGAGCAGCACGGACACCGTAACCAGGCATGATTTCAGCATTTGGTTCAGCCTCAGCCAAATCCTTCACGCTCGACTCCAATCCGCCACTGCCGAAGGTGCAGAACGGAACAATCTTCTTGCCACTCAAATCCACTTGATTCAACCAAGTGATGACAGGCGGTGCGTAGGTGCCGAACCAAATCGGATAACCGAGGAAAATCACGTCATACTTGGTGACATCCACTTTAAGGGGCTGAATCTCAGGGAAGGCACCTTCGTCGAGTTCTTTCTTGCCACGCTCAATGGTGGCTTGGAAGTCGCCGTCATAGAGTTCCACGGGGACAATTTCCTCCAAGTCGGCACCAAGCTTTGTGGCGATTTCCTGTGCCACGCCTTTGGTATTGGAGGTTTGGGAATAGTAAATTACCAGCATTTTAGGTTCCTCTTTTTTAGGAGCTTCTTCATTTTTTGCCTCTTTCTTCGGGCCGCAGGAGACGGCGGCTAACGTCACGGTCGCAAGTACCAGCATCATTTTCAGGTTTTTCATACAACTATGTTTTATTGATTCGATTCAACAAATGTTTGAACTTACAAAAGTAGGCTTTTTTTCAAAACGATGGTTTATTTTTGTAATTTTGCGGCTTAATTTTTCAAAACTATAAAAAAGGATTTTATGAGCAATTATTTCCCATCCATGCTTCCTGCCGAAGAGCTCGCGCAGGTGAAGTACATCCCCACCCTTCCCGAATTTGTGACTTGGATCGAACAGAAATGGTCTGATCTGCCCTGTCTTTCCGACACGGTGAACACCTATAATTATAAGCAAGTCTGCGACCTCGTGGCTCGCAAACGTGCCTTGCTCAACGACATGGGCCTGCAAAAAGGCGACAAAGTGGCCATCTTGGACAACACTACCGTTGAGGCCGTTGAAATGTTCCTTGCCGTTACTTCGGCGGGCTTTGTGGCCATCAATCTTCCTGCCCAACTGCCTCCGCAAGCAGTCGTTGGTTGCTGCATGAAGTTTGGCGTGAAGGTACTGGCTGCTGGCAAAGACTTCATGGAAACCGTCAAAGAGGCTCCCTGCAAAGTTATCGCCATCACGGATTGCGCCGACCATACCGCTCCTGTCGCTACAGTCGACAAGAACGAACCTGCTGCCATTTTCTTCACTGGTGGAACCACAGGTGCACCCAAGGGTGCCGTCCTGCCTCACAGAGCCTTGATGCGTGGTGCCTTGAACGGCGTTTATGCTCCCGGACATCAATTGGCTTGCCATCGTTACGCCAGCGTGCTGCCTCTTAGCCATGTGTTTGGCCTGATTCGCGGCACCTTGTCGGTGTTGTTCGAAGGTGGCGCATGGTTTGCCGCTGCCAACACCAAAGAGACCATCGGCAAGTTCCCGATGATTAAGCCGACCTGCCTTGTGGCCGTTCCTGGCATCTGCGAAATCTTGTTGGGCCTCGTCAAGATGTATGGCAAACCGTTCCTTGGCGGAAACCTGAAGTTCATCATCTCCGGTGCCGCTAACGTGCCTCCAAAACTCATCGGTGAATTCGACGAACTGGGTATCAGCCTCTTTGCCGGTTATGGCATGACTGAAGGCGCCAACCTCACCACAGGCAACATCGATGTCAAGGAGAAACCCACGTCGGTCGGAAAGCTCTATCCCGAACAAGAAGCCAAGGTGGTGGACGGCGAATTGTGGTTCCGTGGCGACAACGTGTTCCTTGGCTATTACGGCGACCCCGAAAAGACCGCCGAAACCCTGACGCCAGACGGCTGGATCAAGACCGGCGACCTCGTCCGCTTCGACGAAGAAGGCTACATGTACATCGTGGGCCGCATCAAGAACCTCATCATCCTCTCCAACGGCGAGAATGTCAGCCCCGAAAGCATTGAGGAACCCTTCTACAAGGACAACAAACTGCGCGACTGCCTCGTCAAGGAAGACGAACAAGACGGTCGTCAGGTGATTGCCATCGAGATTCTGCCGCGCATGGAAGAGTTTGGCAATGAGCCTTGGGAAGATGTGGAAGCCTACTTCAAAGACCTCGTCGGCAAAGTCAACGCCACATTGCCCAGTACCCACCAAATCAGCAAGATCACTGTGCGCAAAGAAGACTTCAAGCGTACGGGTGCCATGAAAGTTTCACGTAATCAATAAGACCATGCAAAGAGAAACCATATTATCAGGACTGAAGGAAATCCTGGCGCAAATCAAGCCTTCGATGGACTTGTCAACAGTAACGGAAGACTCGCAACTCGTCCGCGATGTCGGCCTCGACTCGCTGACCATCCTACTCCTCAGCCTCGCTGTCGAAAACAAGTTCGGATTCAAGTTTGAAGGCAATCCGAAATTCACCACCGTGGGCGAAGTGATTGACTTTATCAGCGCACACACAACACTTTAAGCTTATGAGCATCAGAATCGAAAAGGTGGAAAGCCACAAGCAACTGAAAAAGTTTGTGGCTTTTCCCCTCAAACTTTACAAAAACTGCGAGAATTGGGTGCCCGCCTTGGAAGGCGATGAATTCGACACTTTCAACCCCAAGAAAAACGGCGCCTACGACTTCTGCGAGACCGATTGTTACCTTGCCTATCGCGGTGACGAAATCGTGGGGCGCGTGGCAGCTATTATCAATCATAAAGCCAACAAAGACAAAAAGATAGTGCGTTTCGGCTGGCTTGATTTCATTGAAGACGAGGAAGTGCTGAAAGCTTTGCTCGATACCGTCATCGCATGGGGCAAACAACGTGGCTGCACCGAAATCATCGGGCCGTGGGGCTTCACCGATATGGATAAGGAGGGGCTTTTGATAGAAGGCTACGAGAATCTCAGCCCATTCACCTGCCTCTATAATTTCCCCTATTACAGCACGATGCTGGAAAAATTAGGTTATGTGAAAGACGTGGACTGGACGCAGAGTGTATTGTTGCTGTCCGACGAAATGCCGCCCACCTACAAGTTCGCCCACCTCATCGAGGAGCGTTATGGCGTCCATGTGGTGCAACCCAAGAGCATGAAGCAGATGAACAAACAATACGGCATGGAGATCTTCCACATGTATAACGATGCCTTTGCGCCGCTGATGGGATTCTCGCCGTTGACCGACAAACAGATTGAGAACTATCTGGCCACCTACGTCCCTATTTTGGACAAGGATTTCGTGGCCGTCGCCGTCAATAAAGAGGACAAGCCTATCGGATTCCTGTTTTGTGTACCTTCACTTTCCAAAGCGGTGAAAAAAGCCAACGGTCGTCTGCTCCCCTTTGGGTTCATCCACATTCTCAAAGCGCTGAAGAAAAACGACACTTTGGAAGCCCTCATCATTGGCGTTGCACCTAAATATCAAGGATGTGGCGTGCCGCTGCTGATGTTCAAATACTTACATGAAAACTGCGTGCGACGTGGTGTCACCAATGTCATCCTTAACCCACAGTTAGAAGAGAATTACAAGGTGCAATCGCTGTTTGGCGACTACAAGACCGTGCCTTTCATGCGGCGTAGGGCATACAAGAAGGCCATTTAGGCTAAACTACTTCACCTTAATCTTCCCTCCCTGCCGCATCATGGCATCCCACCAGCGAGCAGGCATGAGGGCATGAAGAATTCTTCCAGTGATTGAAAAACGCCCTCTGCAATAACGCGCTTTGGGGTGGCGACTGTTAACGGCACGACTGATGGCTTTCGTAATGACCGAAGGCGACGAGAGCAGATTCGTCTTATAAAACCAATCCATGTTGTTGGCCCACTGCGTGCCGATTTCCTCGTAAGCTGTACCGCCCGAAGATTCCTTCAGATGCCTTGCCGCAATAATGCCCCAATCTGTCTTGATGGCCCCCGGCTCAATCATAACCACATCGATGCCGAAAGGCTTCATTTCCATGCGTAAGGCATCGCTGAAGGCCTCGACAGAGTATTTGGTCACATTGTACCATCCGCCTAAATAAAACACCATCTTGCCCGCAATCGAAGAGGTGTTGATGATGCGACCACTCCCCTGTTGGCGCATGTAAGGCAGCACCAATTGGGTGAGACGCGCCAAACCGAAAACGTTCACTTCCAGTTGTCGGCGTGCTTCCTCCAAAGGCACATTTTCGATGGCACCGAAATAACCATATCCTGCATTGTTGACCAACACATCAATACGCCCTTCAGCTTGAATGACAGCTTCAACCCCTTGAATCATAGAGGTTTCATCCGTGACATCCATCCTGAGGACTTGCACACCATAGGCTTTCAAAGGCTTCATCAACTCTACCCTGCGGGCGGCAGCATACACCTTATGTCCCTGTTGGGCAAGGGTCTGGGCCGCGTCAAAGCCAATGCCGCTGCTGGCACCGGTGATTAGGATTATTTTGTTGTTTTTCATACAATTACTTTATCGGATAGGCTTCATACAAAATGTCGTGCAGCAACGTCCTGATACCCGTTCTCACCAAAATGTTGGGCTCAGCATCGGGGTAAACGCGGTTGGACAAAAAGACGATAATCGTGTTATTGGCAGGATCAGCCCAGACGAAAGTGCCGGTAAAACCAGTGTGTCCATAGCCCTCCATCGAGCCCGACTTGGAAGCCGTGCAGGAGCCCTTCTTGTTGATAGGCAACTTGTCGAAGCCGATGCCACGACGGTTGCTGTTGCTTGCGGCAAAAGGCGCTGTGGTGAAATAACGCACAGTTTCGGGCTTCAGATAGCGCACGCCGTTATAGGTGCCTCCATTCAAAAACATCTGCATGAGTGCCGCCAAATCGTGGGCATTGGAGAACAAACCCGCGTGACCCGACACACCGCCAAACATGGCAGCCACTTGATCGTGTACATCGCCCCAAACCAGCTGTTTGCGGAAAACCGTATCATTCTCCGTTGGGGCAATCTGCTCGCGGGAAAAGTGGCTCAAAGGCTGGTAACAGATGTGATTCAGATTCATGGGAAGATAAAACTTCTCATTCAGATAATCCATAATGTTCTGGTTCGTAATCTGTTTCACGATTTTCGGCATGTAGTAAAACCCCATGTCGCTGTAAAGGTATTTCTTCTTCCCCAAAGGTGTCTTCGAGACCGAGTCGAAAATCCTGTCCTCATAATCATTGACAAGGTACAGATTTTCAGCCACCCTAACATTGTGGTTTTCATCAATTTGGTCGCTGTAAAACTCAAACATCGGGCCGTTTTCGTCTATCGTCGCTTGGAAAAATGGCACCCACGCCTTCAACCCCGCCTGATGCGTCATGATGTCGATGAGCTTTAACCTGCCATGGGGATTGCCTCTCAGATAGGGGAAAAAGTCGGCCAAGGTCTTGTTGAGGTCAATCAGTCCGTCATCATATAACTTCATGATAGCCAGGGTCGAGGCGAAAATTTTGGTACATGAGGCAATGTCATAAAGGTCATCGGGCTGCACTTGATGCCCCCCGCCGTAGGTGAAATTGCCGAAACACTTGTCATACACCATATTACCGTCTTTCATCACCACAAGCTGACAGCCAGGATAAGCCTTTTGGCGAATGCCCAACTGAGCCACAGAATCCAATTTGGAAACGTATTTTTCAGACATAACGCCACGTGAAGAAGACCCCATCTGCCCATCCTGACCGATAGGCATGGCTGGTGCAGGAATCTCCTTTTCCGGAAGAACATGCTCCTTGCGCTCAGGCATTGCACCAGTAATACCATCACCGCACTTGAATTTGCCCACGGAAACTGGTAGCGTCCCATGAGCCTCAAGCTCACCCGAAAGCAGACGCACCACCGCATTGACCGCCGGCACCTCATCCTGATAACCTATCACAATCCCTTTCACACTGTTGTTGATTTGGAACATGTCCAAAGCGTAAGGACAAGCAAACAAGTTGAGAATCACATCATTCTGTGCCACCAAACGATTGAAGAACTTCACGGTTTCATCGGTGATACCATAGTTCTTATTGGCAAACATCGTGGTTTTCTCAATATTCACTACCACCAAGTCGTAGGTCGCAAGCTTTTTCAGCCATTCCGCCGACTTTGAAGCGATTTCCTCTTTTGTGGTCACAAATGATTTGGTGTTAAAGCCGCGTTCCACAAGGCCATTGTTCACGTCATTCTTGGTATTGCCAATCGTCACCACGGCAATTTTCCTTTTGTTATCCAACGGAAACACCTGATTCTCATTGCGTAACACCGTGATAGCCTCACTATAGAGTTGTTGGCGCAATTCCATATACGACTTCTTTTTCAAGTCGGTCATCAGGTTGGCGGTGGACACAGGTTTGTAATGATTGAGCCCCGCGCGGTATTTGTAGCGCAAAATCTTCTTGCAACTCTCTTCCAAACGTGCCGCCGCAATGGGGTCGCGCTCCGCCGCCGCCTTGATGGTCTTGATGGCGAAAGGCACATCGTGAGGCAGAATCAGCACGTCGTTGCCTGCCATGAACGCCACGTAAGGCACGCTGTCGTTCCTGACCTTTTCTGACACGCCTTTCATGTCGAGACCGTCGGTGAAAATCAGGCCGTCGAAGCCCATTTGTTCCTTCAACAGTTCGGTGACCACGCCGTATGAAAGCGAAGAGGATGTGTTCTTAACCTTCTCAATGGCAGGAAAATACAAGTGCCCGACCATCGCACCGTTCACACCTTGATTAATCATATATTGGAAAGGCGCCAGTTCGATGTCGCGCACCTCATCCATGGTACGCGTCACGGTGGGCAGGGTCAAATGCGAGTCCGTGGATGTGTTGCCGTGACCAGGGAAGTGTTTCATCGTGGTAATCAGGCCTTTACTTTGCATACCCAGCGCGTAGGCTGTGGCTTTTTCGCCTACCATTTGCGGGTTTTCGCCAAAGCTGCGCACCCCGATGATAGGATTAGCCGCATTGGAATTGACATCCGCGACTGGGGCAAAATTCACATGAATGCCCATGCGCTGGCACTGTTCGGCCACCTGTTGCCCCATCTCGTAAATCAACGCATCATCCGCGATGGCGCCCAAAGTCATCTGATATGGATAGGCAATGGTCTTCTTCACGCGCATGGCCAAACCCCATTCCGCATCGATAGAGACCATCAGCGGTGTCTGAGCCATCGCCTGCCAGTCGTTGGTCTGATTCACTTGAGCCTCGGCATCGGCACGGAAGAAGCACACGCCACCAATATTATATTGCTTGATGTACTTGCCAACATTCTCATAGAAAGGCTCATCGGGCTGATTGGCGCGCACACAAATCAATTGGGCCACACGCTGCTCCAAAGTGAGGCTGTTATACACTGAATCCACCCAACGCGTCTCCGCATCCTGGGCAAACATCTGGCCAACCGAAAGGGCCATCACAAAAAATCCTACAGATAGATACTTTTTGATATTCATATAACCATTTATTTTTCAATCGATTTATTTATTTTTTCTTAACCAATTCTTCAATTCTTCCCAATCGTAGGGTTTGCAGACAATCATCTTGTTTTCATCCAACACAAAGACCGTCGGCGTGGTAGTGACATGGAAATCCAAAAAGGCCTTTCCTTCCCAACGCAAATCATCATAGAAATGGTATCCTGGCAGACGCATTTTTTTTATCGTTTGAGTCACATCATCTTTGTCCTCAGCCAATGCAAAGGTAACCAATTCAAAATCAGACTTTAAATCTAAGTTTTTGCGAATCTTTACCAATAAATCATGGCAATACTCGCAGTCCGTCGACCAAAAGACCACAATGATATGTTGCGCCTTTGAATCATACAAATGATAAGGTTTTCCGTCAATGGCAACGCCCGAAAAATCAGGCACTTTCGCCCCGACCTTCACCTTCTGATATGGCTCAGTGATGGAATCGAGACGAAGGCCTTCTTCCATAGAAATTTCACCCTCAGCAAGTTTCGGATAGTTCAAAAGATAATCCGTCACTCTGTCTCGTCCCATTGCTGAATAACCATTCAAGGCAAATTCCAAGATATACTCATACATCCTCATGTTGACCTTGGCCTTATCAAGGACGAAGCCCAATCCCACAATCGACAGACTGTCAAAGCGTTGCTCATCGCCATCGGTAAACGAGAAAAAGAAACCGACCAATTGGTCACTAAACGCATTAGAGGAAATCAAAGTGGTATCGCTGAAATCCGTGTCTTTCCAATAATCCGACATCGCATCAGTTTGCGCTTGCGCCAATAAGGCCGAAAACGCCAAAACAATCATAAAAGCGATATGGATTATCTTTTTCATTTTCTTTTAGTTGTGATTCATTATCAAATGTCCAACTTCAACTGAATCGCCATATTGAAAGTCATGCGATGCAAAGGCGTGGTTCCATAGTCGGCGATGGCTTGCTTGTGTTCCAAGGTAGGATAACCCTTGTTTTTCTTCCAGTTGTATTGGGGATATTGTTTGTCGTACTCCTGCATCATCATGTCACGTGTGGTCTTGGCCAAAATGGAAGCCGCCGCAATGGATTGGTATTTGGCATCTCCGCCCACGATGCAGACATGCTTCACCTTTTTATAAGGATTGAAGCGGTTGCCGTCAATCAACAGAAGTTCAGGTTGAAGTTTCAGTTGATCCAAAGCCCTGTGCATCGCTAAGAATGAGGCATTTAGAATGTTGATTTTGTCAATTTCCTGCGGTGACACGACTCCAATGCCATACGACAGAGCCTCCTGCATCACCAAATCCCTTAATAGCATCCTTTTCTTCTCCGTAAGTTGCTTTGAGTCATTCAGTTCTGGATAATCCTTGTCTTTGTTTAGGATGACAGCAGCGGCCACCACAGGACCTGCCAGACAGCCTCTTCCGGCCTCGTCGCATCCCGCTTCAACCCAATCCGAATAATGTGAAAGCAACGCCATGACTTACAACCATTTAAAATAGTACTGATTGGCAAAAACCAACATCATGAACAAAGTCAAAAACAAATTGGCCCAGCCTGTATTGCTGATATAGGAGAACGCGTAAGCCACGAGGACGGACAACACAATGAAAATCAAGCCGTTCATCAAGACATTGCTGCCTACAAACAGCAGGAACAGCGCAAAGAATAACATGATGGTCACCATCGAAATCTTGGTCCGCACAGCCACCGTTTTTTCCAAATTTGAATTGTTGCTGCCAAAAATCAGGAAGATGGTAGGGACAATCAACATGACCAATAACGCTATGGTTTTCAGGTTGAAACCTGTTACCGACAAACGGAAAGAACGGAAATAATCGCTGTAGCCACTCCACACCGTTTGCAAATTGCTGAACAGGAAAATGCCGACAAAATAAAAGAAATAGACAGCCAAAAAGCCCAACAGCGGAATGAGTTGCAACCTCAATGAGCCTTTTTTCGCAATGGGAAGGACAATAATCACCCACAAAATCAGAACGATAGAGGGGAAATAACACATGGAGGCCAAGGCAATATATATCCCGACTTTCAGTAAATTCAATTCGGAATTGGGCATCAAATATATCTCAAACAGCCTGTCCATAGCAAGCAAAATAAAGGGCACCGACAAGACAAAGGGATAGAAATTGGTCTGCGTCCTCGTCAGACTCATCAGCAAAACGAAAACGAAGGCACCCATGGTGCTCACCTTGCCCACAATCTGGCTTTTCACCATGATTGCATTGAAAATCAAGGCTTCAAAGGCCAACAACAAAAAAGCCAAAGCATGTTGGGCTATATGTGAAAAATCAAGCAGGTCGTCAATCACATTGAAGATGGGAGTCACAGGGGTTTCCAAGCCCATGGTCATCTTCCCCGACGCAAAGGCAGGTATCCACAGGGCAATCGCCATCAACGCAATCACCACATACTGAATGGCATAGCTCTGTCTGAAAAACTTAATCATTGCATTCTCATCAAGTCAAGTCCAATGTCATGGCGGTAGTTGACACCCTCGAAATGAATCTTTTCCACCTCTCTATAGGCAATGCCTCTCGCCTCTTCAATCGAATCACCGTGTGCCGTCACGGCGATGACGCGACCACCCGCTGTAACCACTTGTTTATCGGCATCAAAGGCCGTGCCAGCATGGAAAGCCACCACATCCTTCAAATTATCCAATCCGCTCATTATCATGCCTTTCTTGTAAGATTCGGGATAGCCGCCAGAGACCATCATCACAGTGACCGCAGTCTTTTCACACTTGGCATAATGCACTTCATTTAAGCGGCCATCAGCGCAGGCATCCAATAAGTCGGCAAAATCACCCTCAATGCGGGTCATTACGGCCTCAGTCTCAGGGTCGCCCATGCGGACATTATACTCGATAACGTATGGATTGCCACAATCGTTCATCAAACCCAAGAAAATGAAGCCCTTATAGTCGATGCCTTCGGCTTTCAAACCCTTCAAGGTCGGTTTTACGATGCGTTCTTCCACCCTATTCAGGAACTCAGGTGTGCAGAAAGGAACAGGTGAAACGGCACCCATGCCGCCTGTGTTCAGGCCTTGGTCGCCGTCGCCGATGCGCTTGTAGTCCTTGGCTTCAGGCAGCAAAACATAATGCTCGCCATCGGTCA
>Ga0310696_10005444_pt1 | contig 15367 bp, 16 predicted proteins | sample AusTroGonzalo_MG_4_FD_203885 | JGI IMG/M metagenome (GOLD analysis project Ga0310696, IMG submission 203885) | Bovine rumen microbial communities from tropical cattle in Woodstock, Queensland, Australia - Gonzalo_02 (v2) (version 2) | ecosystem: Host-associated > Mammals > Digestive system >...
CAACAAGCCGCCCCAACTCTTCGCCTTGATTTACGAGGGTAGGGTAGTGTGCATCTTCACTTACGAATGTGATCTCGGCGACGGTTGGGAAGACCAGCGCGTGCACCACGACTCGCAAGAAACGCGCGAAAAAGCCCTGAAAATGGGCGCAAACATCTTGCGTTATGTATTTACTAAATAACTGAAAATTAAAAAATTAAGAATATGGAAGAAGAAAAAAGAAAATGCCTCTATTGCGGTGAACCCATCATCGGGCGTGTCGACAAAAAGTTTTGCTGCGATTCGTGCCGCAACAGCTACAACTATGAAAAGACCCACAAACAAATCAATGTGGTGCGAAAAATCAACGGCATACTCGCCCGTAATCGCAACATCCTTGAGGAGTTGAATCCTACAGGAAAAGGCTTTGCCAGCCGAAAACAACTCAACGAAAAAGGCTTTGATTTCAAGTATTTTACGAGCACCTATACAACCAAGGCGGGTTCGGTCTATCATTTCGTGTATGATCAGGGCTATGTGCCTAAGGAAAGCGACAAGGATGCTTTTGTTTTGGTGAAAAATACTGATTAATAACAATTTATACTACCTATCATGAAAAAAACTGCTTTTACTATCTTGTTTGCCGCCTTGTTGATGGGCAGCTTGCAAGCCAAACCTGTTGATGCTGAGACGGCCAAATCGTTGGGTGTCAAGTTTATGAAAGCCAATACGGAAATCAAGTCAGCAACTGCTGAATTGACTTACACGGCTTATGCCGACAATGGTCAGGCTTGTTTCTATGTCTTTTCGGTCAAGCCGAAGGGCTTCGTCATCGTCAGTGCCGACGACCGCGCCAAACCCATCTTGGGCTATTCCACCGAGAGCAATTTCACGCCTCAGCTTCCTGACGGACTGATGACTTTCTTCGACAACTACAAAGCGGGCTTCAGCCAAATGTTCGCCAACAACGATGAGCGTACTGCAGAAGCCGTTGCCGATTGGACGAGTCTTGAACAGACGGGTCAACTTGCTGTCAAAGACTCTCGGGTCGTTGCTCCATTGCTGTCCTCCCTCTGGAACCAGACCGACCTTTACAACAACATGGCTCCCGAAGACCCAACTTCGGTTTACGGTGGTCATTGCAAGTCGGGTTGTGTGGCCAATGCCATGAGCCAGATCATGCGGTATTGGGAATGGCCTCGCCACGGACAGGGTGGTCACGGTTACAATGCCTCCAGCTATTACGGTGATTATGGCTGGATAGAGGCCAATTTTGAGGATGCCACCTACCAATATGAGCTCATGCCCGATTTCCTCGACTTCGCCAGTCCGCAGGCCGAGGTGGATGCTACGGCCTTATTGGAGTTTCATGCTGGCGTGGGCGTCGATATGGGCTATGGCGCCAATGCCAGCGGCGCTTATTCGGATGATGTTGGTCCGGCCATGCAGGAGTATTTCCGCTATAGCTCCGACTGGGAGTATCGTTATAAGTCGGCGTCAAGCTTGCAGGAATGGCATCAATTGCTGCGCTGGAATTTGGACCAGAATATGCCGATATATTATTCGTCGTCAGGTTCTGAAGGCGGCCATGCCTATGTGCTCGACGGCTATGACTACAACGATATGTTCCACCTCAATTGGGGCTGGGCAGGTTTCGACAACGGATGGTATGCCATTGAAGGCTTCTACCTGACCTTTTATTCTTTCCCTTGGTACCACACGGCCATTATCAATCTGCATCCCAACGATGCATATTACGATGCGCCAAAGGCGGTGGAGTCTTTAGAGGCTTCTTTAATCGACCAAAGAACGGTTGAACTAAGGATTCTTCCTGTTTTTGAAACCCGTAATGGTGATGGTTTGGATGAAGTTGATGTCTATATCATGCGCGACGGCGTGTTGATTGACTCTTTGATGGGCTTGTCTGAATTGGCAGGAGGTTCGTATGATGTCTATATGGATGAAGTGGAGAAAAACGGAACATACTATTATACGGTCTATGCCAAAAACACAGCGGGCATGAGCAAGGTGACGCGTGATACTATCGTAGTAGGTAGCACCTGTGATGTCCGTTTCGAATTGGCCGATAGTGGTAATGATGGCTGGGATTTGTCGTTCATCGCTGTGCTTGACGAGGACGGCAAGGTTTCGCAGCGTGTTGGACTTTGGGATGGTGGATCAGCGTCAGTAATAGTTCCTGTACCGGACAAACAAACAGTGACTTTCTTCTGGACTTACGACAACACATGCTATTCCCATGGCAGTCTTTCGGAGGCTTCATACGAGATTTACGATTGGGACGATAACTTGATTGTGGCCTCTGATGGTTATCCGTATGTGGGTGAAATCATTGATTATGAGATGGATTGCGACCCGTTTGCCGTTGCTGAGCAAGCGGAAGCGAAAGCGCTTTATCCCAATCCTGCTTCCCATAGCTTCACGGTCGAAGGAAAGATTAAGGGCATCATGGTGTTTGATGCTCTCGGACAAATGGTGTATCAAGGTGCGGGTAATACCGTTGAAGTGGCTGCATGGCCCCAAGGCGTTTATTTCGTTCGTATCGTGGACGAAAACGATGTCGTTTCGACGGTGAAGTTCGTCAAGCAGTAACGACTTTTTTGTATTCCTCAAATATTTGCTGTCCAATGTTTTGGGCAGCAAATGTTTTTATGGCGTAGTCGCGGATGGCCTCGCGGTCGTAGTCTTGGCTATGGTCGAGGAGGGTGTTCATGCCTTGCAACAAAGCGTTTTCGTCGCCTTGCTGGATGAGGATGCCGCGTTCGGGAGAAAGGATTTCGGCGATGCCACCCACAGCAGTGCTCAACACGGGCACGCCGCTGGCGAAGGCTTCCACAATCACACAGGGCAGGTTCTCGAAGTTGGAGAACAAGACGAAAAAGTCGGCCTTTTGGTAGGCTTTGGCCACCTCAGCTGAGGTCTTTTTGCCGTGGAAGATGACGCAATCCTCTAAATGATGCTCCTTTACAAATGCCTTGAACTCAGGGGTTTCGTAGTCGTGGATAACGTGAAGCTCGAAGTCGTTGCGTTGTTGGCGCAAGCGTTCAATGGTGCGCAGAATGCCGCTGAAGTTCTTGGCTTCGTCGCGCAAAGTGGAGATGTGGAGGATGCGCTTTTTCTGTTCCGCTTTGGCTTCGCCTAAGCGGAACATATCCGTATTCACCAAATTGTAAATCACCTTGAAGCGGTTATGCACGCCATGCCCTTCCATGCAACGCTGCAAATCGAGGCTGACAGGCATGATAAGTTCGGCGTTGTTGGCAATCTTGACAATCTTTTTCTTCAATCCGCCGACCAAAACATCCTTGTTCTGAGGCTGATAAATCGTCCAATGCTCAGTGAGGACGTATTTGTAACCGAAGAGTTTTTTCCATAGCAAAGCCACCTGTCCAAGCGGATAAGTGACGTGCAAATGAATCAAATCGGGGTTGAAATAGTGTTTCTTGATGTAGTTGAGGCCGTATTGGTACATTCGCAGCATTTTCATCTTGCGAATCGCATTGACCTTTGGCGGACGGATGTAAATCTGCACATGGGTATGGTGTGTTCCCTCTATCTCCTTGACCTCGAAAGATTTCGTCATGTTTTTGCCGTCGCAAACGGAGAGGATGACGGAATGGCACGCCTCGGGCAGCGCGTCAATCATGCGGACGCAGAAGTTGCCCAAGGTCGGGTCGTCGGGCGTGGGGAACCAACTTAGCAGGTGCAGGATTTTCATTATTTCTTTTGTTTTGTTGTTGCCTGTCGGGGTGCTGCCGTAGGTCGCGACCTACGGTTACTGAAGTGTCGTCCCTTCGGGACGTGGTTTTGTGTCGCTTTGCGTCATTGCGAGGAGGAACGACGAAGCAATCCAGACATTTATTCTATTCTAATCGATTTGATGTCAATTTCAAAGTATTTGTGTGGCGTTTCGTAAGGCACAAGTTTGTGGGTGGGGAAGTCGTCAGGTAGATAAACAGCACACAAGGTATTGGAAACGTGATAAATATGCCTGCGCTTTTCGGCAGGGGCTCCGTCCAAGATGGCACCCATCACGTCCCAGCGGATGGTTTCAGGGTCGAGGCCGTAGTCGTGCCACACGATGATGCTGCGCTCGCCTTTCAGCAGCTTGAAGGCGGTTTCGGTGTCTTTCCTCACGCTCTCGTAATGGTGATCGCCGTCCACAAAAACCATGTCGTATTGGCCGAAATGCGTCCCGAAGTCAAAGGTTTGCGAGTCGCCATAAAGTTGTTTCACATTGGCCAAGTCCTTGCTGAAGAAACTATGTAAGTCGGCGTATAATTGATTGTTGGTCAGTTTGATAATGTCTTCTTTGGGCAGGTTGAAGGTGACGCAATGCTCGGCGACCTCGGCCAGATTAGCCACGCTCTCGCCGCGCCAGGTGCCGATTTCAAAGTAGTCCTTCACCGCATAGCGTTTCGCCAAAGCCCGCAGCAAGGCGATGTCAATGGGCATGGTGGCACCCGAAAGGTAGGCGTAAGGCTTGGCAATTTCGTGGAAATCTGGAAACAAAGTGTCGATTTCCAACACGGGAAGCCCGTCGTTGAGGCCGTATTTTCGGATGACGTCTTCCTTGTTGCTGCTCTCGTCTTGCAAAACAAGGTTGAGCAGGTAAGGATGCCTGATGACGCGCCCGATGGCTTTTGTAAGTTTATTCAGTTTGTTCATTTTCAGTAGGTTGTTTCAAGAATTGTTGTTTCAATTCGCCGATGTAGTTCTGTATTTCGCTCTTTCTCAGAATGAAGTCCTTGCCCTTGAAGCGCGACTCCTTGAGGAAGAAGACAAACAGGAAGATGGCATTCACGGTGTACGACACCGCTGAGGTGATGGCCGCTCCCGTCACGTCGTAGCTCGGTATCAACGTGAAACCGAAGGCAAAGGTGGCGACCAATCCGCAGAGGGCCGCGAAGGTGTTCATCTGATAACGCCCCGTGCCCGAATAATAGTGTCCGAGAATGAGGAAAATGCAATAGAACAGGATGCCCGGCGCAAGGATGCGGATGAGGTGGGCCATCGCGCCGAAGTCCTTGCCGAAGACGAAAACGTAAAACTCGGCGGGCAACAAGCAAAGTGCAACGATGCCCACAGCCGACACGACGAGGCAGATTTTGCTCAGGTCGAGGGTGAGTTTTTGCGCGTAGGCGCGGTCGTCGGCGTTGGCGATGCGGGCATACTGCACCAAGGCGATGCTGTTGCTGATGATCCAGATGGCCTCGGCGAGTGAAACGGCATTGGAGAACACACCCACGCTGCCCACGTTGATGTACTTGTTCAGCAGGTAATAACTCAAGCGCAGGTTGAAGAACTGCACGAAGTGGCCGGTTTGGTTGAGGAAACCGTACTTGAACAGGTCTTTCAGCACGGGGCCATATTCGCGGTCCTTGTCGTGGCGCAGGTTGGCGTATTCCTTCCGTAACATCCACACGCCCAATAGGAAAGTGCCACCGTATGCCGCATACAGCCCGATGACATAACCGTAGATGTCGGTCTTTTTCAGCAGGAGGTAATATGTGGCCAAAGTCAGCACCATCAGCACGGGCTGGAGCAGGGTGTTATAGTTGGCCTTTTTGATTTCCTCTTTGCCGACCAAGAAACGGAAATTGATGTTGCTAAGCGAAGAGATGAACGACAGGATGGCCACGTGCGCGACCAAACCGGGGGCCAATTTCGGATAGAACAGCCAAATGGCGAAGCCCATTATTACGGCGATGAAGCTTGCCCAAACCGTCGAAGCCACCAGAATCTTCTTGAACGAGTGCCGTGGGGCGAGGTAAATGATGCTCGCACCGCAGATGATGTCGGAGAAGATGAGGATGAACGAGATGGTGGTCAGCAACAGGGCTTGCGTGCCTTTCCCCGTATCGCCTAAGGTCTGGGAGATGATGATGGCGATGAGGAAGTTGAGCGCGGCCGCGGCAATCTTCGTTCCGAAGGTATTTAGGATTTTCTGGAACACCTTATTTGCAATGGGATTGGAATTGCAAAGATAGTAATTCTGACGTAATTCTGACGAATAAAAACAACTTGTGTTACAGCAGTTCGGCGAGAAGTTCGATATTCGATTCGCCGAAGGAAAGCCCCTTGACCTCAAGCAACTCAAGAACAGAGGTTAGCGCTTCCACTTTGTCGAGGTGAACCGTCAGCCTGTTGCGGTTCTCTTCGTCAATGGTCACCAAGCCTTTCATCTCAGCGTCGCCAAGAATCTTCTCCAAAGTGCTTTCTTCGTCCTTGCGTTGCTTGGTGAGGATTTTCTGTCCCCAACGAGCAACACCCAAAAGGCCAGACAATTGGATATCGACCACAATGTCGTGTCCGGCAAGCTCCACCAAGCACAGCTCGGCATCTGCTGCCAATATGGATTTCTTGACATGGGCGCTGATGGTGTTTTCCTTCACATGCTCTATCTTGTCGATGGTGACAGTTCCATTCAATATTTTATTGAGGAACGTCTTGAGTTCTGGATAAGCTATATGCAAGTTCATGGTCGTGTAACTTTACAGGTTCAGTCCACCGTTTTACTCCACCACATCGACCTCCAAATCGAGACCTGTTTCGCGGAAGTTGATACCTTTGACTGCGAGCAAGTCCAGTACCGACTCCAGGCCCTCAATGTCTTTCAGATGAATGGTGAAACGGGTGGCTTGTTCCGATGTGATCATCTTGCCTATCTCGAACCCGAGTTCAAAAGTGATGTCGTTGTCTTTGATTTCGGCAGCCCGCAAATCGGCGGTGATGCCGGACAGTGAAACATGAGCGGTGTTGTTTGCCCCGACACCTTCGACCTTAATGTCCATCTGGAATTTCTTGGAAATGAATTTCTCTATTTCCGAATAAGCTACTTGTAAGTTCATATTGCTCTGATATTTAATTGGTTTGTTTAAGATTGATTCGACTGTTGTTTGGTGCTTTTCCCATACGGTCAAGCACCGAACGAAACTACAAAGATAAAGTTTTTTTCCTTTCGGACGGATTTATTCTGTTTTTTCCATGGAGAATGGCCTTGTAGTGCGTTTGTTTTGATGATGGACGCAAAAAATCACTCTTGCAAACGCGCTTGGGGAATGTAGTAAAGTTATAGTAGAAAATAGCTTATAGTCGCCGTACCATGAAAGCCTGCATCGGTGGCCAGATGTCATGAAGCCAGCCTCTATCAAACTCCTCTTCCGAGAAACCTTCCATGAGCATCTTTGTGGCTTTGTAGGCTTTGAAATCGAAATCATCATTTAACCGTAATTCTAACTTGCCCATTTGTGATAGGTCGATAAGTCTTTCAAAAAAGAATTCAGCCCCAATGCTATCCTCTTCTATCAGAAGATTGGATAAACTTTCTCCGACAACCTGAACGCATCGTTTAAATCCGCCGTCTTCGGGAAATAACGACAAAATCAGTTCATCGTAATAATCTTCTGGGACACTCACCACCTTACCTTCCTTCAATGCGCGAAGTCCTGTAGGATTGTCAATCATGGCTTTCCACAAGGCATCGTATTCCATAAGACGCTCCTTTGTGATTTCAACTACTTGTTTGGGTGCATCCATCATAAAGCGAGGACCTAATGATTCTATGCTTACATAATAGTCGTCATGCACCCAGTTTAGACATTTGCGGGCATATTCTGTAGCAAGTTCCCGAGCCAAACGAATGTCAACTTCATACAAAGGAATACCCAAACGCATGAACTTGTGACACACGCAATAGAAAAAGGCAAGCGACCTAACATCCGTACTATGCCAAACAACGACCATATCATACTTTGAAAAGTCGGAGGAGAAGAAACTGTATGCGTTTTTTTCGGGGAACACCACTTCATCAGAAGGAAGGTTACCGTACTCCAAATTCGATCGACAATAATCGTAGTCATCGCCCATTCTACCTGCAAAACGAATCTTGGTTTCGTCATCGATTTTTCTATAGAAAGAGTGTTCTTTCACCACTTTTTCTATGATTTGGGCTTCCTGCTCGCTGGCAGTCAGATGAAGAATCTTATTGGCTTGACAATATTGCCCGTAACAGTTCTTTTGTTCGCACATGTTTTTATAGTTCTATCAATTTAATGCTGTTGCTTGTTCAGTTTGATTTCCTCATCGCTGCAAAGCTTATACACCTCGTTTCTGATGTAGTCTTCGAGGCTCTTTACATTCTTCTTGTTCGCTCCACCATTGACGACATTGAGAAATATGAGTGATGCCGATTCTATTCTGACCTCCGACTCCTGCGTGTTCGTTGCAACGACATGAATGGTGATGTTCTCGCCCAAGGAAAGCAGGCTCATCCTGTGCCTCGCCGTAATGGTGAAAGTCTGGTCAAAGCATTCGACACGCTTGAACTGGTCGCATTGCATTATAGTCTTTTTGGTGGCAGTATGGACACGGCGGGCATTTTGGCTGAAGTTGAGGGGGGATTTACGCATCGGATTAGTTGTTTTCGTCCATCGTTTTCCAAACGTTCTCATACGTCTGTTTTGAAGCCAGCACTGGCAAGGTATGCTTGCTTCCACAGTTAGGGCATGGAATGGGCATTGTAAGTGCTCTCGCTTGCCATTCAATGTCTAAGCCGAAGAATACTTTGCGACATTCGGTGCAGCGGAAAGAAATTTTGCCTCTGATCATATTGGTAAATTATTCATTCTTAAAAATCATTCCCATTGCTTTTCATAATCAGCATCATTTAACGATTCAACATATTCAACATCTCGACCGTTAAGTATCATCTTTGAACGTTCATTGCCATGGTCTGCTGATAATTGGAACCAATAATTTGCACTATTAGAATCATCAGACATCGCAAATGCATATCCAATATAGTATTCAGACCCATTGTCTTGATAATCGGGATTTTCATTGTGGAAATTGATGATTTCATTCATGCAATCAATGAACTTCTCGTAGTCTTGCTCTGTGCCGCGACCTTTCAAATAGCATACTCCCAACTCTCTGTATCCATCAGGGTAGCCTTGCATGGCAGCCAATGAGTATCGCAACACCTCTCTTTGCTCCATAAAATTTCGGGCGATTTTTTCCGTCTGGTTGATAAAAGCGTCGACCATTTCTTCTCTTTGATTGTCTCTATCCAAAGCGTTCAGAATCAAAGCACCAACTCCTAAAAATGGCGCTAAGTAGGGTGCTGCTAAAAGCAGTCCGCCGCCGCCAAAGGCCAGCCATGAATTCCTTTCGGTATTAGATTCAAATACAAAATTTGATTCCAGTTTCTCGATTTTATTGTTAAACTTGGGGTCGATACCCGCAAGTGCTTTCGTGTCGAGTACTACGTTAAGCATCGAATACACTTGACTGATGTCGCTAAAAGCGTTTTCCTTTCTTTTCTTGATTGTTTCCTCCATTGTGCTGACTTTATTCCTAATCTTTGCATTAAGCGCCTTTAGGACATCGTCTTTGGTCTGCGTGAATATACCGAAGCCAATATCTTGGTTGTAAATCCAAACAGCAATCTCCTTCGTCCATTGAGGCAGATTCTCAAGAACAGAGTCGTAAACCATGCTAGGCATCCTGTTGATTATCGAATATCCCCACGCATCTAAAATAGCCGTAGACAACTCTTCCTTGCCTTCCAGTTGACTGCATCGTGTCTTTTTGGAACAAACAGGAATGTAATAGAAGTTATGATAATCATCATCAAAAGCCCCCTCTATTGCAGCCGTCATGTTGCCCAAATCTTCTTCTGAGGCTAAATCGGCTTTTGTGAAAGCGACAATCACGCCATATCCAGCGTCGTTCAACTTTTTCAACATTTCAATTTCAATGTCTTGGACCCTTCCTCCATTGGCGCCAATACAATACACCACGATATGGTACCATTGGGAAATCGGTTTGCTCAAGTCAACTTTCAGCAATTCTTTTTCCATCATTTGCTGCCAAAAGGCGTAGTGGCTTGCCTCTAAGCCTTCCGAATCCGAGACCATACAATTCTGTCCTTTGATAACCATTGGATAGGTGTGTATGCCACGAGTCAAGCCACCCGAGCCAGTTGCGAATCCCGCTTCAGCCAGTTCATTATCGGCCAAATAATTAATTAAGGAGCTTTTGCCGACGCCAGTAAGCCCCATAACTAAGATGTTGCAATTCATATTGGTAGGATAGTTAAGCTGTTTATTGTAATGATTGAGCTATGGTGTTCGTTATTGCCTTTTCCTGCTTGGCAATCTCATCCTTCATCTTTGCGCATAAGTAATCAACGAGGTCATCCATTTCCATACGCTGTTCGAGTATACGGGACTCACTGTGTCGCTTAAATATATCAATTAAGGCAGGAATAAGCAAATAACCTTTGATGAAGTCTTTTACAAAACTCCATATTTTGTCTAAAGCGTCGGGCTCAAATACAGGAAACTCGCCTAAATCAATATCATTGGCTTCAAACACCTTTTGTAGAGCGGCATTTGCCTTATGACAACTTTCAATGGCTTGTTTCAGTATTTCAGGAAGCATTTCCGTCTGTAGTACTTGCATGAATTCTTCCGCATCTTTGCCTATTGCGCTAAATGTTGCTTTGTTTTCCGATTCGATACCAGAAACGGCAACTTCGTCTAAAGCTTCTTTGGCAGCAACACCCCATGAATCTATCTCTTCACACATCCTTGCAATAACGTGTTTGGGCATTCTGTCAATAATAGTCTCTCTCCAGCCAGAAAGAATGGCTTCTTGAACATCCTCTTTTCCGAAAGGTTTAGTCACACCACTTCTGGTTTTCTTTTCTTCGGCACATGTCGGAATTACTTTCAGCAGGCCTTTTTTTTCAGCCTTCACCGCCCCCTCAATCTCTTTGAGGATGGTTTTCTTCATTTGAGCCTCTTCGTCCTCGTCTATCTGGTCGGCCTTGGTCAGAACGATGGTGAGATGATAGCCTTCTTGCAGGAATTTCTTGATGATTTCAGAATCGATATCTTCTACTCTTCCTCCTCCTGCTTGAATACAATAGATTACAGAATGGAACCAATCTTCCATTGACTTTTGGACACCATGGTTCTGCAATGCGTTGTCGATAAGTGCCTTCCATCTGTCAACTTTTCCAGCCTCAATGCCCCAGGAATCGAAAATCATCACTTCTTGTCCGTTGATTATGGCTCGATAATCATAGAGACCTTCGCCCGTGACGGGTTTTCCTGTGCCTGTTTTGGCTAATTGGTCACCACAAACATAATTCAACAATGTACTTTTCCCAGTACCTGTTTTGCCCATAATAAGCAAGTTGCATCTAAAATCTTCCATAGTTTTTATTCTTCTAAATATTTGTAATCATCAATATTTCTGTTCTCACTAACAAATTGTTTTGCCAATTCAAGCACTGAGCTTCCAAAATTACCGATCATCTCGGTAGTATCAACACCTTCCAATTGCGCCTTACTAATGCCATAAGCAACTCTTGATGTAGCCTCGCCAAATGCGGCTGTAATAACAGAGCCGACTCCTCCACTAATAAGACCTCCGACAAGTGTTCCAACACCAGGAACAAGCTTTAACAACGCACCTACGGCGGCTCTTCCGCCTGCCGTCAGCAATGAACCCATTATTGATGACATCCCCATGGTCTTCAAAGTGTCGGTCAAATTACCCAAATCATACAAATGCAAAATGCGGGCAAGCAAAGCCATCTCATTGGCCACCAAAATAGGAGCATCTGACATTGGTATCGGTGTGAAACCGACTGTAAATGCGCCAAGGCAATGTTGCTTGATGTACTTATGAGCCATCTCCCATTTCTTTTCCAGACTCACACGTTGGCTCTTGATAAATGCGAATCTCAGTGCTTCAGGCAGTTGTTCAATAGACCAAGTAATCAAATCTGTTAAATGGTTATACTCCGCCAATCGTGTCGAGGTTTCAAAAACAGGACATTTGACGGGCAAAACCTGCTTCAGTTTTTCGACTTCTTCGTCAGATGCCAAATCGGCTTTGGTCAGCACCACTGCCACTGGGAGACTGGCTGCTAAAAACGAGTTGATTGCATTCAAATCGTAGTCTGTGACGCGGTTATTGCTGCAAGCAATGCAATACCATATCAAATGAATGGTTTTATCCGGATCATTATAGGATTTGGCCAGTTCTATCACGGATTCAAAAAACTCTTGGTCAGCCTGTTCGCCAACTTCATACCCTTTACTGTCAAAAATCCTCACATCAGATTTCTCGTTCTCATATACATCGATTTTCTGGGTAACAGGTTTTCCAGTCCCGATTACGGCAACTTCTTCACCAAACACCATATTAATGAGGCTGCTCTTACCAACACCAGTAGCTCCGGCGATTAAGATGTTCGGCTTCTGAATTTCTTGTTGCAATTTTTCAAATTCTTCTTGCAGTTTTTTACTTAAGTTTTCGTTGCTTTCCATAATGAATATTGATTTAATTATTACGATTTAGTTATATTTATCAAATCCTTTCCACATCCAAATAAGCCATGCTCAAAGCACCAGCCTTCTTGATGTCAATTCCATAAATCCTCATGAAAGCATCCACCACGGTTTGGCCGCCATTGGTTACTACAGGGTTGCTCATGCTGTTGCTTACCACATCAACGGACATCCCTTTCTCTACACGGATGCCGTTGGTCAGTTTTGAGTTCTTTACTGTGATTCTGTATAACATAGTCGTATGTTTTTAATTGGTTGAATTATTCTTTGAATTTTTTGTTACCATTTTCCCTTCAATTTCAGCATACACTTCGTCAAATGGTTGTCCGTTAGGGTTATAATAATTATATGTGCTTCTCGCCAGTTGCTTCCATAGTTCTGATAAGCGTCCGTTCTTCCTGACAAAACCTCCATAGTGATAGAATATGGAAACAACTATCATCGCTTCCCAATCGTGCTTTTCAGCCTCGGAATACCAATAGTCGAATGAGTATTTCTTGGCGCGATAAGGTTTCTGCTCAAATTGTTTGCATTCCTCAAATTCAGCGCGTTCCTCTTCGGCAAAATCTTCATAGCCAATTTTTGAGAAAATCTCGGCCAAACTCCGATGATAGCGCATCGACAGTTCTTTCTGCCATTGGCCAAAAAGTTGGTTGACCCATATTGCAGTTCTATGCATAGCTATCGATAACAATTCACAGACAAGATCTTCCGATTCAGCAACTGCTTCAAACTCCGTCACATAATAGTGTGCCATAAAGAATTGCTCAATTATCGACATTGGCGGGTCGTTCTTGTAAAAACACTGTGTGGGGAAACGGCCACCACCAGCGTCGTATGTCACGGTAAACTCTTTGCGCATATCCGGCTTTTGAGCCACCATAATGAGTTTGTCGGTCAGTTTGTCTATCAGTTGTGATTCGTCAATCAAAAAAGGATGTAGGATTTCCAACATTCTTGCAGCTTCTTCATCGCCTTTTTCGGCAGCTTGTTCGTATGAAGCAAAGGCCTTTTCATCATCCTCTTCACAACCTTCCCCCGCAAGATACATTTGTCCGAGTCGTTTCATGGCTTCCGTGTCGCCTTCCTCTACACCTTCCTCGAACAATTGGAATGCTCTGTCAGCATCTTCTTCAACTCCTTCACCATTCCTGTAAGAATATCCCAAATGGGCAGCACTCCCTTCAACCTTTTCGTCATAGGCTCTTTTTCGATACTTAAACGCCATATCGAAGTCTTGTTCAACGCCCATTCCGACAGCATAGCAATTCGCGACATAAAGAAGGGTATCTCCTCCAAACCGATCAGCAGCCTGTTTGTAATAAATGAATGCGTTCTCGTAATCTTCAGCATCGTATCGCTCGTCTGCCAATGCCAACAGGCCTTCTTCGTCGAGTTGCTCTATGTTTGAGTTTGTTTTGGTCATTTCTTGTCCTTCTGCCCGCAAATCCCACCAAGACAGGCGTTTACATTAAACGATTTGGTACAAGAAAAGCGTGAGACTCGATTCTGTCACACCCATCAATCAGTAGGTATCGCCAAACACCTTCCACGGAATGGATCGAAGAAACATATCTCACGCATGTTTTCATATCAAGTTGGTGTTTGGCACCTTGTTGATAACAAAAACAAAAGGTGAGCATCGGTCTTCGTCCTCCGTGTATTTTTGGCGATTTCACTGATTAGGACTCAGAATGCCTTCCTTGCCGAGTCGGGATGTCTCCCCCAACTCGCTGCAAATATAGTCATTTTTCAGACCAATGCTCAGTTTGTCGGTGTTTTTTCTTCGGTTTCATCTTTCCCTCAAGTTTTGGAGGCAAAGATAGGCAAGCCGCCCATGCTGGCGGAGATTGTAGTAAACTTATAGTGGAAATAGGGTTTTGCAAACATCAATTTGTCGGATAAAAATGACAAATGTTCCGCCAAACTTGCCCAAAAAATCAAAGTTTGGCGGCAAATTCTCTTTCGAAATCACTTCTTGAACTCACAAACATCAGGATAAAACTCCGCCATTTTTCTCCTGAACTCGGTATCACCTTTCCTTCAAATTTTGGAGACAAAAATGAACAAGCCGCCGAAAATCTCGGCGGCTCGTTTCCGTTTTGTGGAAGTGGAGGGAGTCGAACCCTCGTCCAAACAAGGAACCCCCATGGTTTCTACATGCTTATTCCGCTGTTGGTTTTCGTGCCGTGCAAGGGAACGAACGCCCTAAACGCGACCTTATCTCCTTGAGCTTCGCCTTGCTGTCGGAGCGCCGACAAGGCTATCCCGAAATTGCTTAGCACCCCGGGCTCAGGCCGGAATCAGGAATCTCCACCTGCGGGATGTCTCGTCCGCTCACCTTGTGGGCGGATTAAGCCAGTGACTTACTGTGCTTCGGTCAGGCAGCGAGAGCGTAGTTGTTTTCGCCAATTACTTTTTTGCAGTCAAGATTTACGAGCGTCACTGCGAGGCTCGGCATGCTTACATGACAATTCATCTTGCTGTCAAAACCGGTCACCCCCAATGGTTGTCTTTGGTCTTGATGATGTTGTCATCCTCAAAGAACGGGCGGCAAAAATACAGCTATTTTTGATATGCCGCAAGGGGACGGAAATATTTTTTACCGATGGCATCACCATGCTATCTATACTGCTGCTTCAACCGCATATTTCCTGAAATTCTCCGCCTGCTCAAAGATTTCCTTGAACACATCGTCTTGCGGAACAGGCGGATAGCCGTGCTCGGCCAAAATCAGAATCAAGTCCATCTGCAACTCAGCCTTGATGTCAGCACGATTCGCCCAATCGGTGTATCTCGACTTGTCGTCCACCATGGCTTTCACGGCAGCTGACAACTTCAACAGTTTGTCCTCGGGATACTCGAACCCGAACTTATGGGCAATTTCTTTCAGGATGTCATAAAATGCCTTCTCTTCGTAGGTGATACCCAATTCCTTGAACGACTTCTTTTCCTTGTTCACCTCTTTCAGCAACTCGGCCATTTGTGCTGCCACTTCGTTG
>Ga0310696_10005445_pt1 | contig 15366 bp, 18 predicted proteins | sample AusTroGonzalo_MG_4_FD_203885 | JGI IMG/M metagenome (GOLD analysis project Ga0310696, IMG submission 203885) | Bovine rumen microbial communities from tropical cattle in Woodstock, Queensland, Australia - Gonzalo_02 (v2) (version 2) | ecosystem: Host-associated > Mammals > Digestive system >...
GGGATCTCATAGATGCGGAACGGTGTCTGCCATGGCTTCAACAGGTCTCGCTTGATGGCCTCATTGAAGAGTGCACGCACCACCTTCATGCGGCCCCATACGGTAGAGTCGGAGTTCCCGCGGTCGTACATCCACCTCTCATACTTCTTCAGCCACTGGATGTCCATGTCCTCCATGGAGACGTTAGGCGAGAACTCATAGATGTTCTTGATGACCTCACGGTAGTGCGTCTTGGTCTGCTCCTTCCTGCCGGTGGAATACTTCAGGACATTCTCGGTGAAGTCTCCCAGCGGAACGGTCGTGGTGAGCGATTCCACATACATGGAATACAGGCGCTGCACCGTCATGTTGATGTCACGGCGGAAAGCCTCGATCTCCGTTGCCTGGATATCGAGCATGATCTGGTTCAACATGGCGTTCAGGCCATCGTACTGAGGATGTAAGGAGTTGATGTAGCCGGCAGAGAACTGCTTGCTCTCACAATAGATGTTGGTGGGAATGTCCACCGACTTTTTGCCCTGAGAGGCGCGAATCATAACCATACCGTCGCCTGTGCGACTCTGCTTTGACGGATTGAAAATCACGTCATACTGAATTTTGTGTAACATAACGCTAATAATTTAAGATCATACGCTAAATTCCTGAAAGGGAAGGGTGTTAGCGTTTCACCCTTGTCACTGGGTCGCGACTCCCAGCTATCCCTGGCCGCAAAAGTATAAATAAAATCCGAAGAATCTTACAAGATGGTCTTTTTTTAAATTTATTTAAACAATTTGCGACACGAGAAGTAAACCCCACGCATCGGTTTCAGCGATTTACGGGAACAAACCCCGAGTAAAATGGCATACAGTACAGGATTATTGAGACACCGCATCAGGGTGCAGAACAGGACTGCATCGACGATGGGCAAGTTCGGACTGAAGGAGCCCGAATGGACAGACAGCGGCTCATTGTGGGCCGACGTGAGTTATGTGAAGGGAAAGTCCGCCATGCGTGAAGGCGCCATTGACGTGTACGGCGTGGTGATGGTGCGCTGCCGGTACACCGACATCATCAACGTGCGCAGCAGGATCATCTACCAGGACCAGACCTATCAGCTTCTCGGTGAGACGCTGCATGTCGACAAGCAGGCGAACACCGTCCAGTTCAACGCACAGGTCATCATCAACACAGGCCGGAACCTGAGCTCATCGGATCTCGGGCCGACCGGCTACAGTGGAGAAATATAGAACAGAACTATGAAGGAAAACAAGAAACGTGAAGTGGCGATCGTCCACTACAACACCCCCGAACTTACGGAGGCTGCAATCCTCTCGCTGAGGAAACACGGAGGCATGGACTACCATGTCACCGTGCTCGACAATTCAGACAAGCGGCCCTTCAAACTCAATATGAAGGGCGTAACGGTCATTGACAACACCAATGGCCAGGTAATCAACTTCGATCAGGAGCTTGCACGCTTCCCGCACAAGTGCAACGCAACCACCAACGGGTGGGGGTCGGACAAGCACATGATGAGCGTGCAGAAGCTGTGGGACATCCTGCCTGACGGATTCCTCCTGCTCGACTCCGATGTCCTGATCAAGCAGAGCGTGGACTTCATGTTCATGGAGGACCAGGTGGCCGTCGGACATGTGCAGAACCCACAGCCTGGCAATCGGTACAAGCTGGCAAGGCTGGTGCCCATGGTATGCTACATCAACGTGCCGCTGTGCCGCAAGTACGGCCTGTCGTACTTCGATCCTGAACGAAGCTGGATGCTTCACAGCCATGATATGGCAGACCGCCTGAACTGGTACGACACAGGAGCCTCCTTCTACGAGGACATCCACAACCACAAGAACGGTGCGCGAGGCCGAAGGGCCGACATCCGTCCGCTGATGGAGCACTACCAGAAAGGATCTTGGCAGAAGAACGACCTGACGGGACAGGCCAAGTGGCTTTCACAGCACAAGAACCTCTGGGAGCCGACACCCAAGATGCGCGGTGAGAAGCGGATAGCCATCTGTGCCATCGGGCGCAACGAGAACCGCTACGCCGTTGAGTGGGTTGAGCATTACAAGAAGATCGGCGTGTCGAAGATCTTCGTCTATGACAACTATTTCGGGAACGAGACGCCTTTGGCAGAGACCCTGGAGAAGTATGTCAAGAGCGGATTCGTGGAGATCACGGACTGCCACGACAGGAAATACTACCAGGACCCTGCATACGAGGACTGCTACAGGAAGCACGGCAACGAGTATGCGTGGATCGGATTCCTCGACTTCGACGAGTACCTGAGATGGGAAGGCCGCAAGAAGATAGAGTCCATGTTCGCCGTATATCAGACGGGTGAATGCCTGCTGGTCAACTGGCGGCTGTTCACGGACAACGGCCTGGTCCATTACGACCCGCGTCCGCTGAAGGAGCGCTTCACGGAGGTCATGCCGCTTGACACCTGCGTGAAATACGACCACCCTGAGAACGACCATGTGAAGTGCTTTGTACGTGGCGGACTTGAAAACGTGCGTTTCCCCAGCCCGCACCATCCGTCACGGCTTTCGTGCATCAACACCCGCGGGGAGAAGGTGCCGCTCGGCGCATTCTGCCGGCCATTTGACCACAGCGTGATGCGTCTGGACCACTACTGGACGAAGAGCGCAGAGGAATGGATGAATACAAAGCTGACGCGCGGATTCGCCTCCGGACACACCTACATCGAGAAGTTCATGAGGGTGCAGGCAGACTACTTCTTCCGTGTGAACAAACGCACACCTGAGAAGGAGGCCATCATCTACGGTAAACCTACGACGGACAATTAAATGAAATAGAAAAAGGGCAAAGATATGAACATATTCACAAGAATGCTACCAACGGGAATGCTGCCGGTCAGCTCACGCGAGATCGGCAAGCCTGCACCGGCAGGAAGTACACCTTCACCATCAGGTGAGACCCCTGAGAGTAAGGGCGGATCGTTCGAGGAGCGCATCGTCCACGCCCGTGACACGCAGAAGGCGCTCACGGTATCAGCCGTACACCGTGCAATGGAGCTGAGGGCCAAGACCATCGGACAGATGCCGGTACAGTACCAGCGCAAGAACCCGAATGGGGAGAACTTCGTCGTCTGGATGAGCGGACTCGGTAAGAGAATCAACTATCTGCTTCAGGATGAGCCTAACCCGCTGATGAGCGGCCCGAGCCTGTGGGCACAGGTGACCATTGACCGCCTCATGCGTGGAAACGGCTTCGTCTATATCGAGCGTGACGTCTTCGGCGATCCTGTCAGAATGTGGGTGGCACAATGCGGCGGTTACGACTATATCAACAACACGTACAACATCACCTACTTCACCAACTACGGCATCATGGAGAAGGTGGACGTTCCTGCCCGTGACGTACTCCATTTCCCGAACACCTACCGCTATTACAACGGGTTCTGGGGAATATCGACGCTAAAGTATGCCGCGGAGACCCTCTCGATCATCAAGACGGAGAAGGCGCAGGCACTGGAGACCGCGGCTAAGGGAGGGCGCATGAAGCTCATCATCGGCGAGGAGAAGCCGACAAACGCACAGGGTACCGTCGCGTACGGTATGTTCGACAAGAAGCAGATGCAGCAATATGCAGACGAGATCAACAACCGGATCTATCAGAAGGACGTGATAGCCCTGCGCGGACTTGAGAAGGTGGAGAACATCTCCATGAGCGCCCAGGACATGCAGCTGCTTGAACAGCTGAACCTCGGACTGGACGACGTGGCCCGCTTCTGGGCATGTCCGCGTCCGCTTCTGATGCTCGACACGAACAGCCACTACAACGACTATTCGAATGCCACGATGGAGTTCATGAGCCGCACCATCGGACCTGACAAGACGGAGATGGAGAAGGAGATCGCCCGCAAGCTCCTCGGACGCGAATACTACGGCTTACGCCGCATACATATCTGTGAGAAGCCGCTGCTGGCCATGGACCAGGAGCGTCAGGCAAAGGTTGACAAGATGAACCTCGAGACCGGTGCCAAGACCGTCAATGAGATCCGTGCCGAGCATGACATGCCGGCAGTGGAGAACGGCGACGAGCCGATGGCATCCGCAAACCTGCTCACCCTGAAGGCGCTGCTGGCTAAGAGCGCGCCGGAACCAGGCAGACCGAATGGCAACCAAAACAATGAAGGCAATGAAGAAGAAGGCAACAAGTAAGGAGATCCGGGAGATCGAGCGCGAGATGCAGGAAAGACCTAAGATCCGCCGATCGGTAAACCCGAAACGTGATAATGTTGGATAAGTAGTAATCAATTAAAGGAATACAAAATGAAACAACTGAGATTCATACCGATTAGCGCTTGCGGACTTGGCATCCGTGAGAACGGCGACGGCGGAGAGAGTCGCACCATCGAAGGCACACCCATCGTCTTCGGCGTGCGGTCAGTCAACCTCACACCGTGGAGTGACACCCGCGAGGTCTATGAAGTGCTGGAGCCTGGCTGTATCGACCAGGATCTGTTGCAGCGGTCCGATGTGGTCCTGAACCTGAACCACTCGAACCTGGTGCCTGACGTCCTCGGACGTTTCCGCAACATGGAAAAGGACACCCTGTCTCTTGAACTTAACGAGAAGAACGTAGGCTGCCGTTGCGACCTGCCGAACACCGCCAACGCTGATGCAGCGCTGGAGCTGATGCGCCGCGGTGACATCACGGGTATGAGCTTTGCCTTCACGGATGACAACCAGGACAGCGAGAACGGCGTGTCCTATGAGCGCACCGAGGAGCGCACCGAGGACGGCAAGGAGGTTTGGCTGCGCCATGTAAAGCGCATCACAGGCCTGTATGACGTCTCCATCGTCACGCACCCTGCCTATGAGCAGACGTCCGTCGGCACCCGCGAGTCATCTGATGAGATCAACAATGCCATCGAGGAGCAGCTGAAGCGCGAGCAGGAGGCTGAGACACCCGAGCAGAAGAAGGCCCGCGAGGACCAGGAGCGTGAGGACCGCGAGCTGGATGAGCAGGCCGAGCGCGCACGCGAGATGACAGAGCACCGCCTGCAATCGCAGCGCCGCCGCATGAAAGAAAATGTGATCAACAAATTATAGTATTAACTTAAAATTTTAAGCAATGAAAAAGGATTTGACCTATTGCCAGACTCGTCATCACGAGATCATGGTTGAGCTCGACAAGATGGACGAGCTCAAGGAGAGAGAGAATCGCCCCTTCACCGAGGCGGAGGTAGGCAAGTATGAGGCCCTGATGCGTGAGGACACCCGTCTGAACGGAATCATGGAGAGTATGCTGACCGGCAAGAAGCTCGAGGAGTTCCGCGAGAAGAAGGCCAAGGGTGAGCAGCTGCGTGAGCTGTTCAAGAAGTGCCGCGAGGACAAGGTTGCCTTCAGTGAGAACATGCACGACCGTGCTGCAGCCAACAGTACAACCATCCTGCTGAACCCCGCAACAGGCAACACAACCGGCAACATCGAGGCATCGGGTGCCATCCCCATGACCATCCATGAGCTCATCGACACCAAGGTTCCAGGACTGGAGCTTCCAGGCGACCTGAAGATCCTGACCGGCGTTGAGGGCAACCAGGTATGGCCTTATGCCATCGACGATGTTGAGTTCACCATCGCTGGTGAGGTTGAGCCGATCGGCGAGCAGAAGATCAACTTCGACAAGCTGAACGCCAACCCAGAGCACGTTGCTGCCGCACTGGCTATCTCTAACAACGCGATCGACAATGCAGACTTCGATCTGTACAGCTTCGCTCAGTATAAGATGACCAAGGGCTTGGCAAAGTTCAAGGCTCTTTATACTTACAGCCACTGTAAGTATCAGCACAACCTGAAGCCAGTATTCTCTCTGGTAGATGTTGAGGAGATTACTCTTGACGAGAACTTCGGTAAGAACCTCGCCCTGAAGATCGCAGAGATGTGGGACAAGGGCTTCGAGGGCGATCCCTGGCTGACCTTCGACAAGACCATCGAGACCGAGATGATGTTCCAGCGTCGTCTGCCAGGTCAGATCGGCGACCGTACCGTCATCGAGGGTGGTAAGTGCCTTGGCCACAGCTACACCATCAGCCCGTACATCAACTATGCGCTCGACGGCGGGAATAAGCCTGCACCTGACGGAAACCACTACATCGGAATCGGTCACTGGGGCTACTGCGCCTTCCAGCAGCATGGGACGTTCAGAGCAACGGTTGATGCAACTTCTGCCGAAGTCGCAAAGCGTAATACAACCGTGCTGACCATCAACACGAACTTCTCGATTTCGGAACTCAGCCAGCGCGTTAACGGCAACACCAGCGGCAAGCCCCAGGCGTTCAAGCTGCTGAAGGTCGTCACTGACGTGAGCAACTCTGACATCTAAACTCTCGCGCGCATTTTCCTTCGAGCTTCATAGTTCGCCGGCGGGCGGCGGCGATTCAACAGCAACAGCCTGTCCTCCCGCCGGTTGGAAATGCGGAATTCCTGAATGAACAAACCGTATAACAATCGCACAGACAGATGAGCCTTGCAACAGACACGATATTCATCCGGGCACTTCAGTCCAACAGGAACCTGATGGCCCTGATCTCCGACGGAAGCGGACAGCCGCGCCTCTACGGCACGGCCATTCCCATGCCGGAGGAGGATGCCGACAATGTGCCCGCACCGTACATCATCGTCACCTTCGACGGACTGACCAACGACAACACCACGAAGGACGATCCCTACGAGGGCGACGAGGACAGCGTGAACATCGGCATCGAAGTGACGGCGAGGGACCTCGACGAGCTTCACGGCCTGACACAGATGGTACGCGACACCATACTCAGCTACATGCATGAGAACGAGACGGACGTGGACGACTACACCTTCAGTGCCCAGGCTATCATGTATGATGCCGACAAGCCGTGCTGGTTCCATGTGCTCAATTACCTTTGCGATACAAAACGAGACATACACGATGAAGATCAAGGGTCAGAACTTTAGACTGCTGAAGGGTGGCATCGCCTTCCCGGAGGCCACGAACTGCTCGATCACCCTGAACGGTAACACCGAGGACACGTCCACGAAGGACACGGAAGGCCTGTACGGTCAGAACACCGTGGTCTCCACCTCCTGGACCGCCCAGGTCGACACCTATCAGGGCACAGCCGCCGAGCTGCGTGCCGTCATCACGATGTTCAACGCTGCAGCAGCAGTAGGCATCGGATGGGACCAGACGGCAGGCGCACTGAACCGCGTCGCCCAGAACGCTTCGTTCAAGCGCAGCGGTCAGGCACTCCTCAATGATTTTACGATGAATTTCAACGACCGAGAGACGGTCGCAGTCACACTTCAATTCCAGGGAACAGGAGCCCTCAGCTAAAAGACTATGCAGAAAGGACAATACATCAGATTGCTGCTGGCCACGACGGCAGATCCTGAGACTCCGATTGCAGCCGCCAAGCAGATGGCCCTGCACGGATCGGCTCAGACGGAGGATTCTTCAACGAAGGATACGACCGGGGACGCCCTGGAGTACGAGATCACCGGCATGTCCTATGACATCACCGGCGGCGGACTTGTGCTGACGGACAACGACACGCTTCTCACCGGAGCGAAGAGCCTGAACGACCTGGAAAGCTGGGTCAAGGACCAGCTGCTCTACTGGAGCATCTGCGTCATGGAAGGCACCAACAACCGCACCGTCGTCGAGGAGATCGCCCACGGCACCGGCAAGCTCACGCAGCTGCAGATGCAGGGCCAGTCGAAGCAGAACGCGACCTACAACTACACGATCACCGGCCAGGGCGGCATCGTTGTCGGCACTGCACCCAGTGAGTCGGAAATCTAAACGGTACGCCCGCCACCATGCTTCTTGAGTCATAGTATGCATGAGGCGGGCGTGCTTTTTCATTTTAAACATCAGAACTATGAAGGAAAAGAAAATCACATTGTCGGGGAAGGAGTATCCCGTCGACTTCAACATGAAGACCATCCTCAACTTTGAGGAGATCTCAGGCACCACTTTCTTTGTGGAGACTTTCACGACTCTCAAGTCGCGCATCGCGCTTGTCATGGCATCCGTGCTGACGGCAGACGAGAATACGGACCTCACGCTCGAGGTGATGATGGGCGGGAAGGATGTCCAGGCCGTCAGGGACGTCATCCAGGCCTACCTGTCAGTCAATGCCATGGCCAGTAAGTTCTTCGAGATCCCTGAAGCCGAGAAGCAGAACCAGCCGGAACAGCCTGAAGACGCGGAAGCGGACGAGAAGCCAAAAAACTGAGAAACGCCCACGAGCTCTACCAGATAGTCGTGGGCGAGATCGGGATACCGAGGCGCGAGTTCCTATACGACCTGAAGTGGTGGGAGGTCAAGAGCATCATCAGGGGCTACCATGCCCGCCACCATGCAGGATGGGAGCAGGCGAGGCTCATTGCCTTCACCGTCTTCTGCACAGTTGCGAAAGACCCGCCGAAATTACCCGAGGACTGGATACGCTTCACATGGGAGAAGCAGTCGCTTCCGTCCGAGGACGACATCATGGACCTGAAGGCCGACATGGCCTCTTTCAAGAAGTAGGGGAAATTAGGGGAGATTTTCCACAAATTTCCCCTAATTGTTGTTTAGAAGGGAACCCGAACCGGTTCCCTTCTTTCATTTCCCCATCATCTTCACGATCCTGTCGAAGTCATCATGGATGTCTGCAGCCACGATCTTTGCGTACCGCTGCGTCTGCGTGATGTTCGTGTGCCCGAGCATGCGGGAGACGTGCTCGATGGGTACCCCATGCCTGAGCATGAAGGTCGCAAACGTATGCCGCGCCATGTGCGAGTGCAGCGGACGCTCGATGCCGCATGCCATCCCGAGGGCCTTCAGGCAGAGGTTGTAGTCCGAGTTGTCGATCCTCGGCACCTTCCATCCGTACCGCTCCAGGATCTCCACGACAGGCGGCAGCAGCTGCGAGACATACGCCACGCCAGTCTTGATCCTCTCACCGACATTCCGCCACACGCCGTCTGTCAGCTTATAGTCCGAGATATCGAAGTTCTGCATGTCGGAGTAGGAGAGGCCCGTGTACATCTGCAGAACGAACATGTCACGAGCCACGGCCATCCTGGTGCCCGCTACGGGCCGGAGGCTCTCGAAGGCCTTCATCTCATCGTCCGTCAGGAAGTCCACCCGCTCCCTGTCGCCGCGTCGGAACTTCCCGCGAAGGCGGTCGTAAGGGTTCTGACGCAGCCTGTCGAACAGTACCGCCCTGTTGAGAATGGCCTTCAGGCACTTATGGTAGTTGTAGACGGCTGCGTCGCTGATGGGCTCCTCAGACTGCGGCATGGTGAGCCGGTGGAGGTATGCGTCCCATGCGTAGATGTTCTCCACGGTGATGTCCTGCCAGCGGCGGATCACGTTGAAGTCCGTGAGCCTGGCGATCATGGTGCGGTAGTGCTTGAGCGTTCCTTCCGCATGCGTCATCCGCTCCACCTGGTCGCGGCACCACTCCAGGAAGCTGGTGCTCGACTCGTCGGCGACCATGGCCCATGCGCGGCGCTTGACGTCCGCCACGTCAATGCCGGTCCCGTCCTCCATGGCCCTGTTGATCTCCGCCTCTATCCTGCGGTAAAGTATGTCCAGGCGCGCGCGCAGCGTGTCCGCGTCAGGACGGTTCACGATGGTGCCGGCCTTCCACTCCGTCTTGCGTACCTTTATTCCCGTGTTGATGTAATACGGTTTTCGATCCACGGTCACGCGGACCTCCAGCGGGCCTTCCATGCCCGGCTTTGTCCTTCCGCGGTGATCCCAGACGATTGATGTTGTAATCATATCCTTAAAGTTTTAGGCGGCCTTGTTTCCCCCTGCCGTCACCCATGTGGGAAACGCCTGGCAGGAAATACAGCCGAAATATACCGATTTTTACCTGTTTTGCATTTTCCGTTTACCCAGATTCAAAGTTTTCAACCCCTCTGTAGTGGCGGGGACCGCGATTTCAGACGGTAACCCCAAATCCAAACCTGTGATCCGTTTGGGGCACTAACGGAATTCACAGGGTTTCTATCTATAAATAACGGTTTTCTCATCTTCCAAATACACTAATGGGGAAACACATTGACGAAGAACACAAATACAATCACACCTCTTTCTTCGAAGACTCCACAAGAAATTCTGAATACTCTTTTTTTGCTGCTCTAAGATCTTCAACCTGCTGTCTTAGATCTTCAACCTGCTGTCTTAGATCCGCAACACGCCCACGCAACTCCGCGATAATTTCATCTTTAGCAGCGAGTGCTACCTTAATCGACACCACATCATCATGTTCTGGAAAATCTTCTACCACATCGCCTGCTAACATATGGAAAGCATCTTCACCTCGCAACCACTGAAGATTAAAGATACAACCTGATGCGGTCTGTAACTTTGTGATAATATCCTCAGTTACCTCACATCTATCTTTTAGTATGCGCGTAATGGTGTCTTCACTTACACCCATCATCTCTGCCAGTCGTTTTTGAGTTTTGATCCCCTTTTCTCTTTTAAGATAATCAAACGCAGCCGCAAAAATATTATTCCTTAACCGCATAAAACCATACCATTTTGTTAAAACATTCTAAAAAACCGCATAAAACCGCACCAATCTTATGGTGGTTCAAAATCTTTTTTTAATTTTGCACCCAAATTAAGTAAGTTAATAATTGGGTACGAGATTAGCCGTATGACGGTTTCCCGCCATTTGCCAAAGCGATAGAGTGCAAATATACGGCTTTCTCCCCAATTTATCAACGAAATGAGCAATTTATTAAGAAAGATTAAGTAATGATGCAAGAAAAGGTAACAAGACAAGAATTGAGAGAGATGCGCGTCGGACAGACACGTATCATTACTCTGACAGACCCGAAGAAGGTGTCTGCTGCCCGCGTGACATGCACCCAGCTGAAGAAGGAAGAGAAGCTCGAGTTCCTGGTGAAACAGGATTTTGAGTCTAACTCAGTAAGCATAACCAGAACGAAGTAGTATGGACAGAATTCTGAGAGCCGAGATAGTTGCAGAGGTCAAACGGTCTATGACTGAGATCCTCGAAGTTGCAAACGAGCAATGGATCACGGGCGAAGAGCTGTGCAAGCGCTTCCAGATGTTCAGCCCTGGCTGGTTGAAAGCATACGGTGATCGTCTGCCACGGCAGCGTGCCGAGGTGCACGACGATGGTATGAAGGCTTCAAGATGGGCCTATCCGATGCACAAGATCGCCCGCATGATCCAAAATGGAACAATCAAAGAACTGTAAATTTCATATTCATTTAGATTCACAAGTTTGAACGTTTTTGCCATCAGCGGATGGACTACCATTTGATTTTTGATTAAACAAAGTAAAATTCTATTTTGGTATTATCCTCCACCTGCCTACTGTGAAGTCCGCAGGATTTGGAAATGGCTATTTTTTTAATTTCATTCTATTAAAATTTCGATCTTCCATGCCAGCTGTGAAGTTCGCATGGTTTTACGAAGAAACTACGAAATCAATCATCAGGATATTCGGGGAAGTAGCTATAAGAGGGTAGTCCCTCACTGGTTAGAGCAACGTCGTGGACGTTAGGTTGTCGGTTCGAGTCCGGCTTTCCCCACAAACGCCGAGGGTCGTGCAGCGTGCAAACCCAGTAAGTAGGCAGCATCATTTGTTGAGATCACGGAGGACTGTAAGCAGCCAGGGCGCAAGCCTGTACGTTACAGGAATCGAAACGGCATCGAAAGAGACCGACAAGCTGAAGGAGTGGAAAGAGACGGTATCCAACCCGTAAGTACAGCCGGAGGCGACAAGGTAAGTTCCGAATCTGCAAGACCAGCGATGGGCAGATAGGTAGTAGTGTAAGGCCGAGGGAAGAGTGGGAGAGAATGAAAGCCGAATGAGCCGCAGGAATGCGGATATTAAACAGAACGAAACAGATGGAGCGAGGTTCGCTATATGTCATCAGCGAATAACCAAGTATCTTAGGCAGGGTTTGGCACCTGCATGAGCCTCGATCCTGATAAAACATATATGGTCTGTCGTGTAGTTCAGATGGTCAACGAGGCTCACTTGTAGGATTCGTCCTACATACTGAGAGAGGTCGGCGGTTCGAGTCCGCCCACGGCAACAAGAATAACTCTAAAACTTCAGAATCATGAAACAGAATCAGACTATTGACAATCAGGAGGTAAAGTACATCCTGCGTCAGATCGGTTTTGGTGCCATTCTTGGTACCGCATTTTTGTGTGTGGTCTATTTCGGTGGCCTCCTGGCCCAGTGTGTGAGTCATTTTTAAACAATCAATAGAATCATGGAGCAAATTATTAAATTAACAGGCCGCATCGCCGAAGTGATGCCCCTGCAGAGTGGCGTAAGCCAGCGAACAGGCAACCAGTGGAAGTCTCAGGAATATCTCTTTGAATATTTCGCCTGGGGTGGTGCCATGTATGCGAACAGGATCGTCTGTCGTGTATTCGGCGAGGACAAGATCGCCAAGTTCGGACTGAAGGAAAAAGAAGAAAACGTGACGATCACTCTAAGCATCAACGCTTCGAAGTCACAGGACGGTTCACGCTGGTTTAATGAGATCAACATTACCAACGTAGAGCGCCAGGGACAGCAGAATCAGACCCCACAAGCCGCGAACAATCAGCAGGCGAACAATCAGCCACAGCAGCAACAACAACCCGCCACAGGCGACCAAAATCAGGAAGGAGGACAAGATGACGAAGATCTCCCATTCTGATAAATACTTCCCGCCGACCCGTCCGACAGGATGGCTGCAGAGAGAGAAGCAGATGCCGAATGTGCGCCACCATCAGCAGTTTATTCGGAGGAATGCTAAATGAAACTCACAATTTCAAAAGAGCTCTATCATCGCCTGTCAGCTTCCGCCTCACTGATGAAGACCATTACAGGTGTAGCTAATAATTGCGCCATCAACATCTTGTATGAGTGCTTTGGCGAGATTAGCGGAAAAGCCTGTGACAGAAACGGAAACCGCAAGAAGGCGCATCCAAGATACTGCCATGATGTGAAGCATGCCTTCAAGCATGTGATGAAGGAGATAGCCGACTATGAGTCTGCACTGCTCCATGCAGAGCGTAACAGATTCTTCCATGTGGATGATCTCTCGCCGCAATACCGTAAGATCTACGGCGATATATCCGACCGTGAATATTTCGAGTTCTGGAAGGGAACAGCCGCAAGCGCACATGCCTCAAGCCGTCCGCTGGTGACAAGCCTTTGGAATAAGTACAGGCTATCGATGATGGGGCACGGAATCTCCCATGCAGACATCACAGCCTGGGGCATGGTAGGCGTGACATGTCTGCAGATCGCTATCCTGCTTTATGACAATGCGATCGCTGACGCCATCGAAAACCTATCGTATGATCTCAGGGAGGCCAAGACCCGTGAGCTATTTGCAGGATTCAGCCTCAGACGTGTTCTTGCTGCATGGAAGAAGGCCGTGAGCCTGATGGAGCCTAATATGTTCTATAAACTCGACCCAATTGAGGATCGCAATATAGAGCACGGCATCCGACAAATCGCGGAGACATGGATTAACCCAGACTTCATCTATGACTCATTATCCGAAGGTGTTCAGGACTTCGATGACGTATTTCGCACAAAGGGAGAAATGAAGAAGGCCCTGCGTAATATCGCAGAGATACGTGAAGAAGTATATCACAACCTCGAAAATACAAATTAGAACTATGGAAGAAGGAAATATCAATCTACCTCAGACAGCGACGGCTGAAGAACTCGCCATACAAGAGCTCAGGCCGTATCTACTTGATGCGCGTGAGAACTATCCTGAGCCATATTATATGTTAGAGTACAACGGCGTTCCATTCTCTGCGATCGGCGGCATCCAGGCCATCACTGGTCAGAAGAAGAACGGAAAGACATTCGTTCTATCAATGATGATGGCCACTGTACTTGCACCTGATGCGCCAAGGGTACACGAGAACCTTCCAGGGCTGACCATCCCACAGCGCACCCTCGAATACCTTGGTCATCTGCCAAAGGTGCTCTATGTGGACACAGAGATGGAGAAGCTGAACTCTGCTAAGGTACTCAGGAGAGTTCTATGGCTGATAGGACACGAAATGGACCAGCCGCACGAACGGCTTTACATTCTCTGTCTGCGTACCATCGAAGCCACTGAGACTGAGCCTGCATTCCTGAGGCGAAAACGACTGATCAAGTTAGCTATCGACACCTTTAAGCCTGACATCGTTTTCATCGATGGTGTACGAGACATCATCGGAAACTTCAACGACAACGAGGAATCCAGTGCGCTGGTGCAAGAACTGATGGCAGAAGCAGAGAAACGCGGAATTTGTATCTGGAGCGTGCTTCACCTGAATCCTCGACCTGGAAACGATGACGAAAGCAAGATGAGAGGTCATCTTGGTACCGAGCTCGGCAACAAGGTGACTGACACCCTGGCAAGCCACAAGGATAAGAAAGGCGGGAAAATCATATTCACCGTGAAGCAGCTGGACGCCCGAGGCAAAGATCTCGACGAGTTCACCTTTGAAGTGACGGATCAGGCCGGTTTCCTTGGCATCCCAAGGATCGTCGGGAACGATTACAAGCCAAAGGAAGAGAAGACCGTCGAGCCTGACAGTCGAGAGAATATCCTGAAGTGGATCAACGAAGGAATGAGCCGTTACGAATGGCCACTGAGTCGAAAAGACATCAAGGCAACCATATTCGGTGAGATCGGAGGTATCACCAATAAGGATAAACAGCAGGCAGATCTGATGGCAGCTATCAACTATGGATTCCTCGAGGAAACCACGCTGAAGAAAAATGGCTACCCAATGCTTAGACCAGTCGATGATTTACCCTTCTAAACGGTGACCCAAAAACGGTGACCCAATTCTAAATGTGTCCCTAAAGGGACACAGAACGGTGACCCAAATTGGCGTGAGGTCACTTGACCCTGCCCGCTGGATGAGGGCGGGCGTAGGTCACGGGACACATACACGCGCCACGCGCACACATGCGTTATGGCTTTTCAATGAATTATTTAACAGCATACCATGGCTAAGATAAGACAAGATGTTATAAACAAGATCCTCGATACGGCCAAGATCGAGGAGGTGGTGATGGAGTGCCTTGGCGAATACGGCCCTCAGAACCGCTCTGGCCTGAAGAAGTTCGGTGTCCGCTACAAGTCGCTCTGCCCATTCCATAACGACCATTCTATCGGCTCCTTTATCGTTCATCCCAACACAAACACGTATAAGTGTTTCAGCTGTGAACACAAGGGAGGGCCTGTGGACTTCCTGATGGAATATGAGCACCTGTCCTACCCTGATGCGATCAGATGGCTTGGTAAGAAGTACAATATCGATGTGGATAACGTGCCAGTGGACTGGCACTACACCCCACGACCAGCCCCG
>Ga0310696_10005446_pt1 | contig 15366 bp, 13 predicted proteins | sample AusTroGonzalo_MG_4_FD_203885 | JGI IMG/M metagenome (GOLD analysis project Ga0310696, IMG submission 203885) | Bovine rumen microbial communities from tropical cattle in Woodstock, Queensland, Australia - Gonzalo_02 (v2) (version 2) | ecosystem: Host-associated > Mammals > Digestive system >...
CACCGTGGGCGGAGTCATCGTGGCCTATGCCACCATCCTCGTGCTGGGTGCTTCGTTCTCGCTGGTTCCCGCCTCACTGTGGCCCAGCGTGCCCAAGCTCGTCGATGCCAAGATCATCGGTTCTGCCTACGCCCTGATTTTCTGGATTCAGAACATCGGTCTGTGGCTCTTCCCCCTGCTCATCGGTAAGGTGCTCGACAAGACCAACCAGGGCGTCACCGACCCCACACAGTACGACTACACCTGGCCTCTCATCATGCTGGCCTCACTCGGTGTTGCAGCCTTGATTCTCGGTCTGCTCCTGAAGGTGGTAGACAAGAAAAAGGGTCTCGGACTGGAAGAACCCAACATCAAAGAATAATCCTATCATCGTACACAACACATAACGGGGTGGTGACACATTTGTCGCCACCCCTCTTATTTTCCGACATCTTACATCAGACATCTTCCATCTTCCATCTTACATCTTACATCATACATCATACATCTTCCATCATACATCTTCCATCATACATCTTCCATCACCCCCTCGCCATCGTCCATCCTCGGAGCATGGCGAAGAGGTCAAATCCCTCCGTGCCGCACTCCTGGATGCCCATCGCTGCCCCTACGGCTATCCAGCGACTCGGCTTGTCGCTCGGGATGCCCAGGGGCTCATCGGGATCGATGCCCGTGAGCCTGCTGACATTCCTGATATACGCCGCCGTATTATTCTCGTTTGGCGGTGCCCAGCGCGTGATAATCGCCCTGATGGTATAGAGGCGGTACGTGTGATAATACGTGCGGGTGAGCAGCACGAAGGCTGCTCTCCACCCATACGCCATTGTTTCAAACTGACAGAACTGAGCGTCTGTCTGCTGAGCCCGAAGGCCCTGCCACTTATCCTTTGAACGTCTCACGTTCAGTGGATTATTATTTCTAATTCCACGACTAATCATAATTTTTAATTTTTAGTTTCTTGTTTACATTAATTTGTGTACTGTGCGGAAACGCGACGCTGTAGGCCTTGTCGAGCGCTTTCAGGTTCACCTTTCTGACGCCGATGCCGAGCCTCAAGGCGACGATAGTTCTGAGCAGTTCGCGGTGCTTGCGAGGATAGAGCGAGGGCGGTTTCAACTCGTCCCAACCACAGATGGTCTCTTCCTCATCCAGCAGGAGCGTCATCTGCCTACACACCTCCCAGATAGCATCATCGTTCGCCTCGTTTCCAAACCACAGCTTCAGTATATTCCTGACACAGAAGCGCTTATGCTGCTCCCAGAGCAGGCGCCTTGCGCGCTCCAGCATTCGCCAAAGCATCACAAAGCATTCTTGATTATTCTCGATTTCCATATCGTAAATTTCTTAATGACACTCATGACACATGACACTCGTGACCACTCTCAACTCTCAACTCTAAACTCTCCGCTCGACCCGAAGGGACGCTTGCCACAGCAAGAACTTTCCTGTACCTTCCTGCTTCCGTCTGCACGATGAGGCCCTGTTTCTTCCAGTTCTTCAGCATCTGACGAACGGTGTTGCGCGATACGTTGACACCCTTCACGCTGACGCTGTGCTGGAAGGCTCCCTCAAAGCCGAACTCCACGTCCAGACGCTCAAAGATAGAGTCGTTCTTACCCATGCGCCGACGCTCGCCCGAACCGCTATAGTCACGACTCTGGAAAGCTGCCTCTATGCGGTCGCGGAAGAAGTAGAGTGCTGTCTCCATCAGGTAGTCGGCAATGACATCGTAGCTGGCTAATAGTTGTGGTGTCTGTGCCTTCTGCAGCATCGCCTGCCACAGATTCGGATTGCTTTTCATCAGCGCCTCGGCACCATTCAAGCCATGCTTCTGGATGAGCTGTTCAGCCACTCGGCAGAGCATCAGACAGCAGGTCATGCGCTGTGCCGTGACGCAGATGCGGAAGCGCTGACGAGCACGCACCTTATCGTCGTTCTTCATCGACTCCAGACGCTCACGTTCCACCCATTCACGACTCTTGGCCTCCAACTTCGGCAGTTCCACCACGCCCTGCATCAACGGCAGCAAGTGGGCAATATGCTGGATGCGCTCCTGCTGGCGGTCGGTCAGCACGTGGGGCTTTTCTTCCAAGGGCGCGAAGGTATTGTCGGGTGTGCGGGCAACCGCGATACGACTCTGGAAACCGTCGGTATAGTTAGTGACCACACGGTAGAGGGCATCGGGCGTGCCGCACATGCAGACATTCCACAACAGGTGCTCGATATGCACGTTCACGGCCTCTGCACTCTTAGCCTCACGATCGTATTTCGAACCGTCGTAGCTCTGACGCAGCATCACCGAAAAATCGCTCATGGCCGACTTCCATTTCTGTGCCACCGTATCGGCCTCGGGGGTAAATGAGAAGGCGTGCTTGCCCTCCGTATTGGCCAGTCGTTCAGCCAGTTTTGCCACCGTGTTGTTCAGTGTAACGAAGCGCACGGGCAGTTTAGGCTCCTCGGGTTGCTCCTTCTTGTTTTTCGCCGCGTTCTTCTTCCGGCGCCATTCCTCCTCCTGTTGCTGATACATCATATCCAGCGCCTTCACCTCGCTCAGCCACGCATCTATCACGGGGTCGATGGAGCCCTTACCGCTGGCAAAATCACCGGCAATGTAACTGATGAGGTTGAGCCCCCTCTTCTGACCGTGCACGTCGAGCTGTACACCCGTTGCCAGCATGCCGATGGCGGGACAGATGGCTGTCACCACAGGCATCGACAGCGATGGACCGACGGCCTCTATCGATTCGCGCACCCCCTGCGGCATTCGTGGCAAGCGATTATAGTAGAAGCGCTCATCCTCCTGCACGGCCTCGTCAAGGCCCTCGCTGCCAACTGTTTCGACACCCTCGTTCATGCGGTCGCGACGTACCTCGAAGAGCACATCTTTCAGCCGCTTAGGCATCTGCGTGCGCTTCTCCGACAGGGCCGAGTCGATGCACTTCATCTTCTGCGCCTCAGAGAAGCCGTCGTAGCAGGGAATGACGGCATCCATCAGTTCACGGTCGAAGCCGCAGATATGGCGCAGGTTCACCGCCAACTCGAAGGTCAGCACGTCGCGATTCGTCCTGACGGGTTCCTTCCCCTCGTTGTAGAGTTCCCACCACTTACGTATAATGTCCTTGTAAGGAAGGCCATTATATTCCTGAGGGGCAAGGGGCGAGGGGCAAGGAGCAGGAGGAATGTTATGCTTTGAGTCTCTAACGAGCAAGGTATCCTCTTGCTCCTCTATTTCGAAGATTTCATCGTCGAGGTAAATCAAATCCTCTTCGCTATCCGATGTCGTAAAGAACACCCTCGTGATATCCTTCGCCCCTGCATCATATTCCACCTCCAAAAGTTTGCTGGCCCACTGCAGGTTCTCCTCCTGACTCATATACGGCTTGCGTGAAAACACCAGGTGGTAGCCCTTGCCACGGGCGCTCAGCTCCAGCATCCGCAGTCCCAGCTCGTCTTTCTTCTGTAGGATGCGCTCCTTTACTTTTGGCATCTCCTCTGGCTTGACATGGTCGATATCCATGCCCACGGTGCTGCTCATCCGTGTGCTGCCTTTCAGCGACCCGTCGGCATTCGGCAGGCACGAATAGTTCATCTGGATCAGTCGTTTCTTCTGCGATTCGTCACCGCTTCTTACTGCCTTCACCGCCGTCCGTTGGTTCTCGCAGCCGCGAATCTTCATATACTCCTCTCTCGTGAGGACAGGGCGCATCATCTTCGCCCTATCCTTATAATATATTATATGTACGCTCATGGTGTTTCTTGTCTAATTAGTAATTAGTAATGAGTAATTAGTAATTATGATTAGACTACACGCTGTCCGACAGTCTGATTTTTTTGTTCCTAATCATCAGCAAAAACTAATCATATTTTATGTTCCAATCATCAGCAAAAACTAATCATATTTTCTGTTCCAATCATCAGCAAAAACTAATCATATTTTATGTTCCAATCATCAGCAAAAACTAATCATATTTTATGTTCCAATCATCAGCAAAAACTAATCATAATTACTAATTACTCATTACTCATTAATAATTCGGGTATCCCAGTTTAGAATTAAGGTAGTGCAGTCCCTGCATCGTCCACGTCATATAGGTGCGTATTTTCTTCTCGCCCTTCAATGAATAGGAGACGTGGGTGCGCAGGCGCACGAAGTCGCGGTCGGCAAGGTCGTCAGAGATGTTCCAACGCCCGCCGCGTCGATACTGGATGCCCATGTCGCGAAGCACGGCATTGAAGTCAAAGACCGTCATGTTAAAGGTCTTCGCCACCTGCGTCGCCGTCAGCGTGTCCTCGGCATCCTCGTTGAGCAGGGCCAGCGCAGGGAGCTGCTGTGGCAACTCGTAGCGGCCTGTCTTGCGAATAGAGGGGAGTACCTCTGAGGTCACCCACCGCTTGAAGGCCTTCGCCTGTGGAAGTTTCGATGAAAGAATCAGGGAGTAGAGACCAGATTCGTTGATAAAGATAACTTTCTGATTTCCACCGGGGGTGGACAAAACGGCTCCCCCTTTGTCCTCATCGTCTACGTGAATGCGGATGGCTTTATTAGAGTCGCTGTACCCCAGCGCCTGAGCCACATCTTTGCCCACGAACATAATTTCATTATTAACTTGGCAAGTGCGAACCTCACCAAAAATATCGCTTGTAAAAATTTGAATTGTTGTTTCCATTGTTTTGAGTTTTAGCGAGAGAAGTTCTGAGAAAGGGCCCTGCGTCAACGCATTGACGCTCAATTGATTCCCTCACTTCAACTCTAGGTTGTTATCTTTTTCAACATGTAATTACCATTAATTGGAACGTTAATTGGAACGTTAATTTTTCATTAGTAATTAATGATTAATTAATGGCTTAATTATATGATAATTAATGTTCAATTATACTATCCCATTTCTTAGTTCTTAACTTTCACAAGATCTGTGGCCAGTATCTCTTGGAACACCTGCCCCTGATATTCGTGTGTAGAGAAACGAAGGGTGGCAATGACCACATCACCCTCGTAGAACCTGCACGCTGCCAGGTTTCCCAGCATCGTGCACACATATTCGTTTTCAAACTTTGAGCCACCCAGTTCCTTCAGCACTATCGTGCACTTCTGAATACTGCCTGACTCTGTTTTCGAACTCTGTACGCTGAAGGCCTCGCCCTGGCGTACTACCTTTAAAATCCTTGTTTCCATCAATAAAATATATAAGCTTGTTTCGTTTGTATCAACATGTCAAAGAGCACCGTCAAACCCCGTTTCCGTTCGTTGACGATGCAAAATTACGCACAAAAAAAAGGTGCATGAAACACCGTCATGCACCTATGTCGCAAAATATGTCAGTATGTCGAAAATTATGTCGCTTTCACCTTGTCTATTGCTTTCTGAAACTCCTCCGCAAGCACCATCACCCGCCTCTTGGCCCCCGCCGAAGCCCATTTCTTATAGTTCATTCTCAGGTATGGATTATTGCGCATCGCGTTGGCTATCGTGCCCGATGGACAGTCCAGGTTCATCACAGCCATTCTGCGCTCAAACTCGCTGCCGTTGTCAGCCCAGTCGTATTTGTCGCGGCAGATGCCGAATATCACCGCCAAGGCCGATGGCGACCATATATATTTCCCGCAACACACGATTGCCTTGCCCAGTTCCTCTGCAGTCACCTCCTGAGACTCAGGATGAGTCCTGTCATCATGATTCTGTGCCACCGTAGAGCCAGGCATGGCAAACACGCAGCCCGTGATGTTCCCGTTGAACACCTGACAGTTGGCCCCCGCCTCGAAGTGGTTCACTACCGTCTTTCTTTGCATTTTTTCTTGCATTGTTTTCTCCATTGTTTCTTCACCTGTTTCATCTGTTGTTCTGACAGATACTTCGATTTCTTTTTCCATTGTTTTGGTTTGATTAATTTGTTTGTTACTTGGTCGTTAAACACCTGTGCACTGCTTCCTGACTCAAAATGGTTGTGTATTTCCATGGTCAGCATCACGATAGGCTCACTGTATCTCATTCCTCAGCACCCTCCAATCCTAACCATTTCACAACCGCCACGGCAAGTGCATCAGCCATATATGCCACGGCAACCAGCAGACTCACGAAAACGATGATCACGATCATCAAAGATAATAGATTAGCCATATGCTCTCAAAATTTTAGTTCAACATCAATTGTTTCAAATTTCGAGTGCAAAGTAAAAAAAGAGGTCTATCAGAAGTTGATAGACCACTATAAAAATTAATATCTTTTAAGATTTTCTTCTATCAACCCGCGTACCTTTTCGCGCAGTTCCAGCGGCTCCATCACCTCGATACCACTGCCGTGAGAGAGGAGCTGACCGATGAAGTCGGCCGTAGGACGGATATCGAACGAAAAGTCGGTATATTCGGGTGTCGATGTCAGTTCGCACTGTGAGTGATGCAGCGGTAGCGTGCGCAGGTAGTTGGGCGTCCAGCGGTGAGCACGCACTATGACGTGGGTCATGGGCGTGTTGCTGTCGGTCAGCACACCGTAATACTCCTTGAAATAAGCCAGTGCCGAGAAGTCGGCAGGCATCCTGAACGTCGTGTCGGTCTGTTCGACCATGGTCATACGGTCCAGGGCGTAGATGCGCATCTGGTCGTCCTCGGTCTTGGCCAAGAGATACCAGCGCTGGTGAAACAGCTTCAGGGCATAGGGGCACACGGTCTTCACGTACCCCTCAGTGCCAAATTTCTGATACCCTATGCGCAGGCGCGTGTTGGTCTTGATGCAGGTGATGATAGTATCCAGATACTCCAGGCCTGCAGGCACATTTTCCAGCACCAGCCTGTCTTTCACGGCAGCACTGTCTGACAGCATGCCGTGCACCGTGAGCGTAGAGAGGAGCCACTGATCCACGCTGCCGTCGGCCATTGCCTCTGGATTGCTGATAGTGTATTTATAGGTCCGTTTATTACAATCAATGACGAGGCCAAACATATCCACGATGTCTGCCTTGTGGCGGTGAAACGTGGCTATGGCCAGCGGGTTGCCGTCGGCCACCCTATCGTCTATCCACTTGCGGTTCAGTTGCTCGAACGTCAGTCCGCCGCAAGTCTTCAGTTTATTGATAATCCAGATATACTGGTGAAATATCTGAGCTGGTTTCATAGGTTATCCGTTATAGCTGGCCTGATATTTTGCGGGTGTGGTGCCGGTTTTTTCCAAGAACACCTGGTGGAAATATTCGCGGCTGTTGAAGCCGCAATAGTCGGCCACGTAGTCAATGGTCCATTCGGGATGACCGGCGAGCATGCTCTTGGCCTCTTCGATGCGCAGTGTGGTGACCAGTGTTGCCAGTTTGCCGTATGCCGACTGGCGCAGCCACAGTCGCAGCTGCTTTTGCGGGATATTCATCTGGTGCGCCACGCTGCTCAGCGTCAGGTTGTGCTCGCGGTAGGCTCCGCTTTTCTTCCACTGCTCCATAGCCTCCTCGACATGCAGTTTCACGTCATCATCCAGCGTGTCGGCATCTTCTTTCTTCTTCTCGCAGTTGGTCGTCACCTCTTCACCGTCGGCATCCTCACTTTCCTCTACGCGCACCATGTCCTCGCTGATGCCGTAGCGGTAGAAACTGATAACGCAGTAGGCAATGACGAAGAAGAAAAAAATGGAGAATACTTTCAGCGGCACACCTTGGAAGAAAATGGCGAGGGGCACCATGAGGGCCATCATGCCCAGCAGGATGACGCTGCGCGCCATCCATCCCAGCAGGTCGCGCCGTTCATGGTCATAGAATTCATCTACGGCCTGTTGCAGTCGGCGGTATTCCTTCAGATGTATCTGAAAATAATAGCATTGTATCACCAGGAAGAGCACGGCACTGGCATATTCAGCCCGTCTCAGCGGTGCTGACTCTTCGGCCATTGGGATGCCATCAACCAGCAGTGTGGTGACGAGAATCAGGGTGTTCAATCCACAAACAGCCCCACCCCACAGCCATCCTCTACGGCTGACGTTGCCGCGCCGCTGTATGTAGAGCACGGCAATATTGATGAGTACGCCGGCGGGCAGGAAGAACAGCAGGTTCCACAGCACAGCCTGACTGACCCCCATGTGCCGGAAGCCGCCGATGTGCTGCAGCGCAAACTGCACGGCCACCAGCAATGTGCCCGCAGCCATGAGCCATCGTCCGCAACCGAAACCCGCATGATGTTTAGAACGTCGGGGTACGCACAATACCAGCATCAGCGTCAGCATCACCATGGTCAGCAATCCGCCAAACTGCATTTCTTCTATCGTTATCATGCTGCAAAGGTAGTCATCTTTTATCAAATAGCCGCCATTCAGGGCAAAGAATGTAAGAAAAACGCACTTTTCTTACACCTAAATCATGTTTTTTTTACACCAAACGTGTTTTTCTCACACTTTCTTCCACATATTTTATGTACCTTCGCGCCCGAAATTAATCAAGGTGTCTAATCATTAAAAATTTTTCATATATGAAAAGAAGAACCAAATTCATTCTGACGAGGGCAACGATGACGCTGCTCTTGGCTTTGTTCACGACCGTTGGGGCGCGGGCAGAGATTACAGGCCACGGCACACTAAACGACCCGTATGTGCTGAACACTGCCGGCGACTGGGCAACATTTGCTAACGAGAACAACGCTGATACCTATTGGGGCAGCAACGTCTATGTGAAGCTCAGCGACACATGGGACAACAGCACCAGTGCCGTCACTACGATGGTGGGCACAAGCGACCATAAGTTCTGCGGCACGTTCCTCGGTAACGGCAAGACACTGACGCTCAACCTGACTACCGACAACAGCGAGTTCACAGCTCCCTTCCGCTATGTCTATGGTGCAACCATCAAGTTCCTCCGCACAGCGGGTAACGTCAATGGCGGCAACCAGAAATATGCCACAGGTCTCATTGGCAGCAGTGAAGGCACGGTCAACATCACGGCCTGCCGCAGCAGCGTAGCCATCAGCAGTGACCGCAGCAGCGAAAGCAACAAGGATGCCACCCACGGAGGTTTCATCGGCGTACCCAGTGGCAGCGTCACGTTTACCAATTGCCTGTTCGACGGCAGCATCATAGACGCTGCAGCTACCAACTGCGGCGGCTTCGTGGGCTGGCGCAACGGCTCGCTGACGTTCAACAACTGCCTGATGGCGGGAACGATGACGCTGAGCACCTATAGCGGCAGCGCCACCTTCAACCGCAACGGCTCGTCAACGCTCAATCATTGCTATTACAAGACGGCATACGGCGACGTGCAGGGCACGGCTGTAGGCACAATGACCGATACCGAGCTGGCCGCAGCCCTCGGCTCGGGCTGGGAGGTAAGCGGCAACAGTGTCGTACCCATTAAGGATGCCAAGGACCTCGGTATCGCAACCATCAGCGGCATCAGTAGCTTTTACCTCTACACGGGCAGCGAAATCGCCGTCGACTACACCGTGACGGCAGTAGACGGCACGGCTCTGACCAAAGGCACGCACTACACCGAAACCATCTATCCCGCCACCGTACAGGAAAAGGGCGACTACACGCTGACCATCACGGGCACCAGCCCCTACAGCGGCTCGCAAACGTTCAACTTCACCGTTGACGACGCCTTGCACGTCACTTCCGAAACCACTACGATGACCAACACTACATACAAGGTGACAGGCAATGTGACCATCAATAGTCGTGTCACCATCAACGGCGACGTGACGCTGATACTCGACGCGGGCAGTAGCCTGACCGTGACGGGCGGCATCGGCGTGAACGAGGGAAACAGCCTGACCATCTGCGGCACGGGCATGTTGACCACTACCGCCAGCGATTACAATGCCAGCATCGGTGGCGACAATAACCACTCAGCCGGCAACATTACCATCAGCGGCTGCACCGTCAACGCCACGGCAACTTTACTGGCCGCAGCCATCGGTGGCGGATGCTATGGCGCTCACGCCACTCAGGACACAGGCACCAGTACCATCACGCTGAACGGCTGCGTCGTGACGGCTACCTCCGCAAGTACAGGACCTGAAGTTGCTGCTATCGGCGGTGGCATGCGCGACAATAGTCACACATACAACGTGAACATCAACGGCGGTCAGATTACAGTGAACAACAATGGGGGGAGCAACCGCTCGGGCTACATTAAGGGTAACGTCAACCTCGACTGGACCGACTTTGAGAACGACTTCATCGTGGCTGACGGCTACAACGGCACTTTCACCTTCAAGCATCCGTTCCAATACGACAACAGCGGCACGCCAACCATCGTCACCGCCGAGAACATCGGTTCGCTGGGCGGCAAGCGACTGACACCCTACACCGCACAGACCTACACTGTGACCTTCGACACCGGTGAGGGTGCGACGACCGTGGCCACACAGACGCTGCCCGAGGGTTTCACCGCCACGCGACCCGACGTTCCGCTGCGCACGGGCTACCGCTTCACCGGGTGGAAGAGTGGCTCGACAGCCTACGACTTCACCGCCACCGTCACCGCCAACCTGACGCTGACCGCTGAGTGGGAGGCTGTCAGCGCCATCAGTTACATCAATACCGAAGGGCAGACGGTGAGCGGATTCACGCAGTACATCGCCTTAGAGGCTGGCCACACCACGCTCGACGGCAACGTCTGCCCGACGTGGGTAGTGGATGCCGACCTGACGCAGAGCAGCCGCATCACCGTGAAGAACGACGTGACGCTCATCCTGACCGACGGCAAAACGCTGACGGCGCAGAAGGGCATCTCGGTGACGGCCAACGACAATGCCGCACTGACCATTCTGGCGCAGAGCGGCGGCACGGGCGCACTCACCGTGACGGGTGTGAACCATAGCGGTGACGCCTGCATAGGCGGCGACTTCGCCAACCAAAAATACATCTGCGGCACCGTGAGCATCTACGGCGGACGCATCACCACCAGCGGCAACTCCTTGGGCGCGGGCATCGGCGGCGCAAATGGCGCCCGGGGCGGTACCATCAATATTCTCGGCGGACAGGTCGATGTCAGCGGCGGTTCCCATGGTTATGCCATCGGCTACGGCTATCTATCCGAAACGGCTACGGCCACCATCACACTGGGCTGGCGCAACGCCACGGACTACATCATGCTGCGCCCGGGCGCGAGCGGCGCCGCCTGCTGCAAGGGCACGGTGACGCTGGCCTCGCAGTTCCTGCTCGACGGCACCACCACCAAGGCCCGCTGGACCAGCGAGAGCGACAACAACATCAACAGCCAAAAACTGGTGCCTAACACGACAGTCCAGATGGACTGGGCCGACATACAGGCAGCACTCACCGCTGGCGGTACCATCGCGCTGACCAACGACGTCAGCAGCAAGAGCGGCGACAAGATGCTCGTCGTGCCCAACGGCAAGACGGTCACCATCGACCTCAACGGCCACACACTGACACACAACAACGCCACCGGCACGGCCGGCGATAAATACGTCATCGAGGTGCGAAAAAACTCCGCGCTGACCATCTGCAGCACCGGCAGCACCGGCCACATCGCAGGCAACCTGGATGGCATCTACAACAGTGGCACGCTCACCCTGACGAACGTCGCCCTCAGCGGCCTTGGCGGCCTTGCCATCTCTACTCATGGCACGCTCACCATGACGGACGTCAGCGTGACGGACAATACCGACGGCGGCATCTATAATTCAGGCTCCCTGAACCTCGCGGGCAAAGTAACCGTCACGGGCAACACGCTAAATTGGTCAGCCTACAACGTGTTCTTTGCTGCTAGTAGCGTCATCACCCTCACCGGCGCACTCGACAGTGACAGCCGTATCGGGGTAGGCGGTGCCAACAATCGCGCCATCACCAGTGGTGCCAACGGCAAGGCCACGCTGGCCAACTTCATCAGCGACGAAGCCAACAAGTACATCTGCTGGACCACCGACGGCTCGGAGGTGCAAATGAACCAACGATACTTTATCAACGAGCGCGACGGCATGGCCGACCTCACGAGCCGCCATCAGGGCGAGACGGTGCCCTTACGCTTCACCCGCTCGTTCACCAGCGGCGTGCCCTCCACCATCTGTCTGCCGTTCATGATAAATACGATGACATACGAGGACTACGGCACGTTCTACACCTTCGTGGGAGTGGACAAGACCACCAGCCCCTGGACGGTGACGATGGAGAACACGAACCAGGAATCAGGCTTTTCGGACGCAGGCACGCCCCTGCTCTTCATGCCCGAGCAGACGGGCAGCGTCACCTTCGAACCTTACGGCGACGACGCCCTCACCATCGCCAGCAGCTACACCGCCGGCACGACGACCGTGGGCGACTGGACCTATAAGGGTACTTATGAGGAAGTGAAGTGGACCACCGAGCCCACGGGCATCTACGGCTTCTCGGCACAGGCCGTAGCAGATGCCGGCATCAGCCAGGGCCAGTTCGTCAAGGTGGGCGCCTACGTCAGGGTGAAGCCCCTGCGCTGCTACTTAGAGTATCAGAACGGCTCCGCCAACGCCGCCCGCCGACATGCCGCCGCCAGCGACGCGACAGCCACCGAGCTGCCAAAGACCCTCAACGTGCGACTCATAGGCAGCGACGGCCAGCAGACAGCCATCGGCACCTTCGACACCCAGACGGGCGAAGTCACCCTTGGCAACTGGTACACCCTCGACGGCACCCCACTCAGCGGCAAGCCATCGGCCAAGGGCATCTATATCAATAACGGAAAGAAGATTGTAATCAAATAAAAGGAGAACACTGAAATGAGAAAAAAAGCATACGAAAAGCCCACAATGTGTGTGGTGCAGCTTCAGCATCAGAGCCAAATCCTGTCCGCAAGTGGTCCAGACACGCTTTCGGGACACGGCCAGGGCGAGTCTGAAACGGAAGACACTTGGTACGACTTGGAATAAGCCACAGAATAAATGAGAAAAGAGGATATGCTTATTTTGCATGTCCTCTTTTTTATTTTGTTAAATTATACAGTCTTTAGCAATGTTGAGCTACCCTCGCTGAATTTAATATCTTTTTTAAAAAAAGGCTTATTTCCACCAGTCATCCCTCAGTCGGCATACGGCCTGAGTGATGCAATTCATCGTCTTACATTCCGCCACGGTGATGCCCTCATCGGCTTTCCTGTAATGGTACTTCCAGGGCGTCAGCAGCAGGAGCCGGCCTGAGGCACAGAGCGTCTGCTTCTCCTCCGACGGATGGAAAATCTCAGGAAAACCATTATCGGCAATCAAGACCACGGGGTATGCCCGCTTCTGCACCGCCGCCATGATGATCTGCTCGCGCTTGGCGATACGCGCCGACACCAGCACATCCCCCTCATCGGCAGCATCCATGCAGCGCAGCAGCTGTGTATCATGCAAAGCCGCATCCTTACGGTGACACACTACGGGCAGCAGGCGTTTCTGGAGCAGTTCGTCACTGCCGTAGCGGTCGCAATATATCATCCCGTCCTTCACCAGCAGCCTTTCCGAGAGGCGCTGCCATATCTCCTCCGTGAGCTGTGAAGGCAGGCACTCACGCTGCAGATAGCCCTTCAGGGCGCGCAGCGACAGGTGCGTCTCTACGCACATGCGCTGAGGCAGCAGCCACTGGCGGTTAGACATGCGCAGCAGCCGGTTGCGCGGGTTATTGCGGATATAGGCGCGCTGCGTCTCCAGCTGCGCCTCGTCAACAGGCATCACGTCGCAATAGCCGCCATCAAAAAGGGGCGGTGCCTCCAGCTTGGCGGCCCCTGGCTTAGCGGCCCAACCGCTAGGCACTCTACCCGTGCCAGGCTTCCCGCACAGTGTGCCAGGCTTCCCGCACAGTGTGCCAGGCAGTTCGGCTGCCTGGTCATTACCCGCTTCGCCCGCTGGCAGCCCCCTTCCCGTCATGGCCCAGTAGCGCTTGTTGCATCCGTATTTGAAGCCCGCAATGACCTGCCCCAGATGCGTGGGTTTGCCATTTCTTGATACCACGTCCCTGTAGACCACCAACAGGAAATGGATATGTTCAGGCATCACGATATAATCCAGCACTTTGAGCATCGGGTAATAACGCTGGATGCTCTCTGTCAGCTCATGCTCTACCATACGTCCAAGGGGCGATAGCTCCACATGCGGTGCTTCACTGTCACCGTCCGGTTTATCCAGCCTGCCAGCCATATGTCCCAACGGTTGATGCAGGTCCTTCGCTGCACTAATCGTGATATGATATAAGCCGCTGTGACTATAATCATGAGAATGGCTGCGCCGCTTCATGCTATGCTCCGTCGGCTTTCTAAAGTCCTTGTCTATCATACGGCTTGCAAAGGTACAAAAAATCCCGCTCTATTTGTGGTAGAACGGGAAAAATATTTATAAAAATTCTGATTCGAATCCTAGTATCCGGGATTTTGAGTGATATTGGGATTTGATATGATATCCACATAAGGTATTGGCATCAGTAACTCATAGTCGAAACAGCCCGTAACAGATTGTGCCTGACCTAAACGCTTAAGAGCAGCCCAGTACCCAAAGTCGGCATAGGTGAATTTCTTCCATTCTGCAGCAACACCCTCTGGGCCTGAAGTGGCACCTCCATCACCTAATGAAACGTTAGTCTCCAATACTAATCCGTCCTTACTGACTGTAATTTCATACAGATACAATTGATGATGGGTGATAGTATAAACAGGGATATATGGTCCCGAGCCACCTTGAGCCATTGCCCAAATAACGGGTCTTTCCATAGTTTGAAGAACAGACCTCGTCTGATAGATATACGAATCCTTGTCTATCTGGTACAACGTATTCTGAGCCGCGCTTTTGCTTCCCAAAGTCAGTTCAATCTCTGCTTTTAGCATCTTGCCGGCATCCTTGTTGAAATAAAGTTTTCCTTCATTCTGATAATTACTTTCAGGGAGATTGCCCAAAGCATTGCAGATATCGCTGTATGCCAGTTGGTAGACTTCACTTTGGCTGCGTTGCGGTATGTTGCTGGCTTGTTCTGAAGACATGATTGCCTGAGTGATAACGGGGACGTTACCCCACAGCATGCCAAGGTTATAATAAATAAAGGCCCTGATAGCTCTCACTTCTGCTAAAAATTGCGTAACCTGCTGATTTAGTTGAAGATCACCTCGTTCTGCCATCTCTAGAGTGTAGTTGATTCTGTTTATGGTGCTATAAGCTGCCTGCCATGTATTGCTGATTACAGGACTCTGGGCAGATATCTGGTGTACTGTGTTAGAGGTTGATCTGGTTGCCTCCAATTGTAGTTGTCCCTCAACAAATGATGCGCAACTGGCATAAATAGGTGCACGGAGCGCAAAAATATTTGACTGATAATCCTCCGTAATAGTCGCATCCATGCTTTGATACACCACTTTGGTTAACACGACAGTTGCCTTGAGCTCGTCATCAAGTGTGCCCTCCATGCGCACGGTTATGGTGCTATCCTTCTGCGAGAGCAAG
>Ga0310696_10005447_pt1 | contig 15365 bp, 9 predicted proteins | sample AusTroGonzalo_MG_4_FD_203885 | JGI IMG/M metagenome (GOLD analysis project Ga0310696, IMG submission 203885) | Bovine rumen microbial communities from tropical cattle in Woodstock, Queensland, Australia - Gonzalo_02 (v2) (version 2) | ecosystem: Host-associated > Mammals > Digestive system >...
CGGGTGGTCGGCAGGCGGTCCCCGGCGCGCAGTTCGCCGCTGCGGATCTTGCGGATATAGTGATCGACGATCCGCTGACGCATGCTCCCCCACGACTGCCGGGGCGAATTTCCCTCATCCCATGTTTTGTCGACGTTCATGTCCGCTTCTCCGGAAATACCGCAGTACTCTGCAAAACGATCCGGATCTCAACATCCGGCCTTGATCACCTCGATACGGTGCGATTTCAGTTTGATCTCGTCCTCCGCCGTCAATCCGGCGTCCGTGACCAGCAGGTCGATCTCCTCCAGCGAGGCGAAGCGCGTCAGCGAGCGGCGGCCGAATTTGCCGCTTTCCGTTATTACGGCGCTTCTGTCGGCGATGGAAATGGTCTTCTTTTCCAGATTGGAAAGCGAGACGTCGGAGGTGTAGAATCCGTAATCCGCAAACGCGCCGTCGCAGCCGGAGATCAGCCATTCCACATGGTACTCCTCCAGCGTTTTTTCCGCCGCCGGCCCCACGAGATCCATCGACTTGCTGCGCAGTTCCCCGCCGAGCAGTATCACCTTGCAGCGGCGCTGGAACAGCGCCGCCGCCACCGAGAGCGAATTCGTGATGATCGTCGCGGGCAGAAGGCTCCGGCGCGCCATCATCCTGGCGAACGCCAGACAGGTCGTCCCGGTGCCGATGAACATCGTTTCGCAGGGCAGGATGCGGCGGCACAGCGCCTCGGCCAAGGCGAACTTCAGGTCGTTCAGCCCGAAAAAGGCGTTCTCGGGTTCGTAGGAGGCGGGCAGCGGGATCGCCCCGCCCCGGATCTGCACCAGAAGTTTTTCCCTTTCCAGCGCGCGCAGATCCCGCCGCACCGTCATCTCGGATACGCCGAGTTCGCGCGCCGCCGCGTGCAGTTCCAGCCGGCCGGTGCGCTGGATCATGTCGATGATCGTTTTCTTTCGCAGGTTCATGCCGCTCGGCGCGGAGTGCCGTTGCCGCCGTTGTCGATGATGAATTTGTCATAAATTAACATATCTTCTGCATGATGTCAAGTGTTAAATCGTAACAAAAAAATATCGTCAAATGGCGCGGGACGCCGCCGCCGCCGGTTGCTTTTGCGCGGATCAGGCGGTATTATAAGCGGCAAAGGATGTTCCTCAAACGGCATTATACGACAGACAACCTCAAATCAAGGAATTCGAAAGATGGGCAAGTACGATCCCGCTCCGTATGAACTCGACCTCAACCAGATCCCCCACTTCGCCACGAGCGAGATACCGGGACCGAAAAGCAACGCGCTCCACGCGCGGGCCAAGGAGTATTACCGCGGCATTTCCGGTCAGGTGCGGCTCTTCCCCGTCGCCTTCGAGCGCGGGCAGGGCTGCATGATGGAGGACGTCGACGGCAACCGGTACATCGACTTTTCGAGCGGCATCTATGTCACGACGCTCGGGCACTGCCACCCCAAGATCTCCGAAGCGGTCGCCAAGTACGCCAAGAAACTCATGAACTGCCACGACTTCACCACCGAGGTCAAGGTGAAGCTGCTGGAAAAGATGGCGGCGACGCTGCCCGGCGACCTCAAGTGCTTCCAGCTCTACGACTGCGGCACCGCCGCCGTCGAAGCGGGCTTGCGCACCTGCCGCGCCGCGACCGGCAAGCACGAATTTTTGTCGTGCTTCATGGACTTCCACGGCAAGAGCGGCCACTCGATCGGCTGCGCCCGCATGACCAAGTTCAGCGGCCCCGCGCGCCCGACCGGCTTCTACATGGTGCCGCGCCCCGACACCTACCGCCCGTGGTGGACGCGCGAGGACGGCTCGCTCGACACCGAAAAGTACCTCGAATTCTACGACAAGTTCATCACCGAGTCGACGACCGGTCAGGTGGCGGCGTTCGTGCTGGAGCCGATCCAGGGGTGGGGCGGTTCGATCATGCCGCCGGACGACTTCTTCCCGAAGCTCCGCAAGTTCTGCGACGAGCGCAACATCTTGCTCTTCGCCGACGAGGTGCTGACCAGCATGGGACGCACCGGCAAGATCCTCTGCTGCGAGCACTGGAACGTGCTCCCCGACGTGGTGACGCTCGGCAAGGGCTTCGGCAACGGCTTCCCGGTGACCTGCATGGCGGTGCGCAAGCCCTACGCCGACGCGGTGGACAAGATCAGCGCCTCGACCTCCTACGGCGGCAACCCGATGGCGTGCGCGGCGGCGCTGGCGTGCTTCGAAGTCATCGAGGAGGAGGGGCTGCTCGAACACGCGCAGGAGCTCGAAGTGCTCTTCAAGAAGCGCATGGCCGACTGGACGACCAAGTATAAAATCGTCGGCGACACCCGCTGCAAGGGGTGCCTGCTCGGCATCGAGCTCGTCAAGGACAAGAAGCTCAAGACGCCCTTCGACGAAGCGGGGCGGATGGTCTACCAGAAGGCGTTCCGCAAGGGCCTCGCGTGGGTGCCCGCCGGACACATCCTGCGGATGAGCCCGCCGATCATCATGCCGAACGACGTGGCGCTGAAGGGCATGGACATCATCGAAGAGGCCATCGCCGAGACCGAAAAGGAGCTTCTGGGCTGAAGACCGGGGGGATATCGAGATGACGAAGGAATACAAAGTCGGCATGATCGGCTTCGGCTTCATCGGCAAGGTGCACGCCTACGGGCACTTGAACATCCCGCTCTTCTACGACCAGAAGGAGTTCCGCAGCCGGATCACCCACATCTGCACCGGGCACCTCGAAACGGCCGAAAAGGGGTGCGCGCAGGTCGGCGCGGAGCACGCCGTGACCGATTTCCGCGAGATCACCGAGAATCCCGAGATCGACATCGTGGACGTCTGCACGCCGAACGACCGCCACTACGAGGCGGTGATGTCGGCGCTCAAGAACGGCAAGCACGTCTACTGCGACAAGCCGCTGACGCAGACCTTGGCCGACGCCGAGAAGATCGGCGAGGCGCTCAAAGGATACAAGGGCATCGGGCAGATGACCTTGCAGAACCGCTTCTTCCCGGCGACGCTCCGCGCGAAGCAGCTGATCGACGAGGGGCGCATCGGCGAGATATTGGAGTTCCGCGGGCAGTATCTGCACAGCGGCAGCGCCGATCCCAAGGCGCCCTACAAGTGGAAGCTCGCCGCCGGGGTGATCAACGACCTCGGCAGCCACATCCTCGATCTGATGAACTACCTCATCGGGCCCTTCTCGGCGCTTTCGGCGGTCACGCACATCGCGTACCCGGAGCGTCCGGCGGCGGGCGAACCGGGACGCACGGTCAAGGTCGAGGCCGAGGACAACATGCTCGCCACCGTGCGGTTGGCCAACGGGGCCTACGGCAACATTTCGGCCTCCAAGATCGCGACGGGAGTCGAGGACGGCTTCGGCTTCGAGATCCACGGCAGCAAGGGGGCGCTCCGGTGGGAGCCGATGAACCTCGACAAGCTCTTTTTCTACGACATGAGCGCGGCGGGGGCTCCCATCGGCGGCGTCAAGGGCTGGACAGCGATCGACTGCGGCCAGCGCTACGACAAACCCGCCGGCTTCCCGACGCCCAAGGCGCCGATCGGCTGGCTGCGGGGGCACATGCACTGCCTCTACACGTTTTTGCAGTCGGTGCACACCGGGAAACAGCTCGGTCCGTCGCTCGCCGAGGGGGTGGCGATGCAGCGGATGCTCGCCAAGGTCGACGAATCCGCCAAGGCGGGCGGCAAGTGGATGGAACTTTAGAAGCACACGGAGGTATATCATGCCCGAATTGATGATCGGCTGGAGCGAGGCGGACATCACGCCCGAAATGAACGGCAAGCTCATCCCGTTGAGCGGTCAGTATTATGCCCGCTACGCGAAAGGCATCCACTCGCGGCTCAAGAACGTGGTCGTCGCCGTCAGCTCCGGGGAGGATTATTTCATCACCGGCTCCATCGACAACGTGAGCTGCCGGATCGGTTTCCACAACGCGGTGCGCGCCGAAGTCGCCAAACTCGCGCCGGAGATCGACACGGCGAAGATATTCCTGAACGCGATCCACACCCACTCCGCGCCGCGGCTCGACATCCTCGAAAATGTCGACGCGTCGGTCGCGGAAGATCCCGGCGTCCTCTCGATCGAGGAGTACTCCCGGAGCGTCGTGCCGATCGTCGCGCGGAACATCGTCAACGCGTGGCGCAACCGCAAGCCGGGCGGGATCATCCGCGGCTTCGGCAGCGCGCGCATCGGGCACTGCCGCCGCGCCGTGTACCGGGACGGCACCGCCGAGATGTACGGCGACACCACGCGGCCCGACTTCATCGGCATGGAGGCGGGCGAGGACAGCGGCGTCGAAATGCTCTTCACCTGCGACGCTTCGGGGCGCAAGACCGGGATGCTCTTGAACGCGGCGTGCCCCTCGCAGACGATGGAGGCGACCTATCTCGTTTCGAGCGACTTCGTCGGGGCGACGCGGGAGCTCTTGAAGCAGGAGTTCGGCGAGGATTTCCACATGATATACGAGATCAGCCCCGCCGGGTGCCAGTCGCCGCGCGATCTGGTGCGCCACTACACCGCCGAGCCGGACTTCTGGCACGCGGACGGCGTCGAGGTGCTCGCCCGCCGGCTCTTCGCCGCCGTCAAGAACGCCGACCTCGGCACGCCGGAGTTTTCTCCGACGCTCCGGCACGTCACGCGCCGAGTCGCGCTGCCGCGCCGCCGGGTGAGCTACCGCGACTACACGGCGGCGACCGCCGAGCTGGAGCGGCTCACGAAAATCATGCCCGAGGATCAGGCGTTCGAGCAGTTCTGCGCCGAGGTCCACGCCAACGAAAAGCTCGACGGCCCCGGCCCCTACGACAGCAAGCTCCACCACTTCGTGCTGATCAAAAACGCCAAGGCGGTGCTCCGGCGCTACGAGGAGCAGGACAAGGCCCCCGATCTGCACTTCGACATGAACGTGGTGCGGCTCGGCGACGCGGTCATTGCCAACAACCCCTTCGAGCTGTATCTGTACTACGGGCAGAACATCAAGGCGCGTTCGCACGCGAAGCAGACTTTTCTCGTCCAGCTCTCGGTCGGCTCCGACGTGAGCGCGGGGTACCTGCCGAGCCCGGACGCGGAAAAGTTCGGCGGCTACGGCGGCTTGGTCGTAAACGGTCAGGTCGGCTCCGACGGCGGCTACAAGCTCGCGGACGTCACGGTCGAAGCCATCAACTCGCTCTTCGACTGATCAACCCCGCCGGAACCGGACGACCATGAAAGAACCGTTCTGCTATCTGGGGATCGACGTCGGCACCACCGGCGTCAAGGCGGTGCTCTTCGACCGTTCCGGCGCCGAGCTCGGCGCGGGGCTCGCGGAGTACCGGCTCGAAACGCCGCGGCCGGATATCGTCGAACTCGACGCCGAGGTCTACTGGCAAAGCGTCTGTTCCGCGGTTAAGGAGGCGTTCGGAGCCTCACCGGCGGCGCCGGAACAGCTGCGCGCCCTGTCCGTCACGGGGCAGGCGGAAACGCTCATCATGGTCGACCGGGAGTTCCGGCCGCTGCGCAAGGCCGTCGTCTGGCTGGACAACCGCGCCGCCGCCGAGGCGAAAGCGATCGAGGCGCGGTTCGGCGCGGAGGAGCTCTTCCGCATGTCCGGCCAGACCGAGATGCTGCCCTGCTGGCCCGCCGCCAAGATCCTCTGGTACCGCGAACACGAGCCCGAGCTCTTCCGGCAGACCGCGCATTATCTGATGGTCGAAGACTACATCCTGTACAAGCTGACCGGGCGCTGCGTCACCTGCCGGGGGCTCATGCCTTCGACGCTGTATTACGACATCCGTACCGGCGGGTATTCGCCCGCGATGCTGGATTTTCTCGGCATCGGCGCGGCGCAGCTGCCGGAACTGCTGGATTCGGGGGAAAGCGCCGGGGCGTGCATCGCCAACGACTCGCTTGTCCCCGCCGGGGCGGTCGCGGCGGCGGCTCCGCTCGACCACGTCTGCGGGAATCTCGGCAGCGGCTGTTCCGCGCCCGGCGTCATCTCGGAAACGACCGGGTGCACGCTCGCGCTCTGCGCCGCTTTCCCGAAGCTCGTCTACGACGAAGAGAAACGCATCAGCACCTACCTCGGCTTCGCGCCGGGGAGTTTCGTGCTGCTGCCGTGGGCGCCGACCGCCGGGATGCTCTTGAAACATTTCCGCGACGAATTTTCCGGCGGTTTGAGCTACCGGGAACTCGACGAAATGGCGGCGAAGGCCGCTCCGGGGAGCGACGGACTGCTGCTTTTGCCGCACTGCGCCGGATCGGTCTCGCCGGTGTGCAATCCCGCCGCCCGGGGCGTCGCCTACGGCGTCACGCTGGCGCACAAAAGGGAGCACTGGGCGCGCGCCGTCATGGAGAGCGTGGCGTTTCTGCTCCGCGACAACGTCGAGGCGCTGCGGCAGCTGGGGGCGCAGATTACGGCGATCCGCACGCTGGGCGGAGCTTCGGCGAGCGCGCTGTGGCTTCAGATCAAGGCGGACGTGCTGGAACTGCCGCTGGCGGTCGTCAAGTGCAAGGAGGCGACTTCGCTGGGCGCGGCGATCCTCGGCGCGGCGGCGCGGGGGGATTTCGACGATCCCGGCAGCGCCGCGGCGGGAATGGTGCGGATCGCCCGCGTCGTCGAACCCGGAAAAAACCGGGACGTCTATCGGGAGTGTTTCGAGAACTATCGCAAGCTCAATGATTTGCTGTTGCCAACATTCGGAGGTGGATTATGAATGAAGTGAAGATTCGTGCCGGATTCGTCGGTTTCGGCGAAGTGAACACGCCGCGGGAATTCATCGTCGGGCGCTGCGCCGAAGCCGCCGGCGAACTCCGCAAGCGCGGGGTGGAACTCGTGGAAACTTCTCCCGTGTGCGACGATCCGGAGGGGAAAAACGCCGAACGCGCGATCCGCGAACTGGCCGCCGGATCGTTCGACGCGCTGGTGCTCTGCGTCGCCGGGTGGATCCCGAGCTGGGCGGTGGTCAAGGTGGCTGAGCCCTTCCGCCACAAGCCGATACTCTTGTGGGGGCTGAGCGGCTGGCGCGAAAACGACCACTTCGTCACCACGGCGGATCAGGCGGGGACCACCGCGCTGCGCGCGCCGCTGAGCGAGATGGGGTGCCGGATCAAGTATCTCGTCAACTTCAAGGATTCTTCTCCGCGTTACGACGAAGCGGCGGCGTTTCTGCGCGCCGCCTCGGCCTCCGAGTCGATGCGCTCGGCTTTTATCGGCATGAGCGGCTACCGCGACATGCGCCTCTTCGGGACTCTTTACGACGGCGTTCTGCTCAAGAAACTCGTCGGCGCCGAGATCGAGCACTTCGACCTCCTCGAAGTCGTGGAGATGGAAAAATCCGTCGCCGCCGACGAGATCGCCGCCGGGACGAAGCACATCCGCGACCACTGGAAATTCGTCCGCGAGCCGCAGCCCGGCACGATCGAAAATTCGGTGCGGCTGGCGCTGGCGTTCCGCAAGAAGATCGAAGAGCGCAAGTACGACGCGTTTTCGTTCTGCGACGTGGACGGCGTCAAGAAACTCCTGAAATTCGCCCCCGCCGGGGCGATGACGCTGCTCCACGACCTTCTCGACATCCCGAGCGTGCCGGAAAACGACTGCTACGGAGCCGTGACCGAGGTGATACTGCACCGCCTCACCGGCGCCGCCCCCGGATACCTCGAATTTTACGAATTCACGGAAAAGTCCGCCCTGATGGGCGTTCCCGATTATGTGCCCGCGTCCATGACCGACGGCGGCGTGACGGTGATGCCCAACGCCTTCGGATCGTTCGGCGAAGGCTTGCTCAACGTCTCCAAACTGCGCACCGGAGAAGTCACCATCGCCCGGCTGGCGGGTGTCGGCGGCACGCTCGCGATGCACGTCGCCCACGGTACGGCGGTCACACCGGAAAAGTGGGAGGAGGCCGGCTGGGCTCCCCCCGCGCCCCAGTTGCCGAGTCTGGAGGTAATCCTTGACGGCGGTTCCGAGGCGTTCCTCGCGAACGTCATGGGGCAGCATTACATCGTGGCGTACGGCGACTGGAGAAAGCCGCTCGCCGAGTACTGCGCGATCAACGGGATAACGCTCGTGAAGTGATTTTAAGAAAGGGGAATGGGGAAATGTTCAGATCGAAGATATGGGCGGTCCTGACGCTGACCGCGCTCACGATCGGCGCCGCGGTCTGCGGCGAAACCGTCAGGGACAGCGGCACCGGCTTCGCCGCGGAGGCGGTGAAACCGTACATCGAATCCGGGGAGTGCCCCGGCGCGATCAGCGTCTTCTACAAGAACGGAGTGCAGGAGACCGCCTGCCTCGGTTATGCGGATGCGGCGAGGAAGATCCCGATGTCGCTCGACCGGACCTTCATGCAGTGCTCCCAGACCAAGGGATTCTGCGGCGTCACCGTGGCGATGCTGGTCGAAGAGGGCAAGATCTCGCTGGACGATCCGGTGTCGAAGTATCTGCCCGAGTTTTCCAAGCTGTACGTCGCCAAAAAGGGCAAGGACGGCAAGGTCGTCCGCGTACCGGTGAAGACCGTGCCCACCATCCGCATGGTGATGTGTCACATGGGCGGATTTTCCATGGACATCCCGACCAAGAACAGACGCGGCTGGCCGGCGATCCCGCTGCGCGCCGCCGCGAAGGAGGCCGCCGCGATCCCGCTGCTCTACGAGCCGGGGACGCGCGTGAAATACTCCAATACCGGCATCGACGTCGGCGCGGCGATCGTCGAGGTCGTCACCGGCAAGCCGTGGGACGTCTTCCTCAAGGAGCGGGTGCTCGATCCGCTCGGCATGACGGACACGACCTTCAACCCGACCGACGAACAGCTGTCGCGGGCGATCTCGATGTACGACGTGGCACCGGGCGAGCCGGCCAAGTTCTGCGCGTTCCGCAAGAAGATGCCGCTGCCGCACAACGGCCCCGGCATCCACCCCTCCGCCGGGGCGGGCTTGTGGACGACCGTCAACGACCAGCTCAAGTTCTACAAGATGCTCATGAACCTCGGCGTCGGCGACAACGGAGTCCGGATACTGAAGGAAGAGACCGTCAAGGACCTGCTCGCCACGAGCAGCCGGCCGAAGAAATACCGGAGCGGCTATTCGCTCGGGCTGACCGCGGACTTCGAGCGCGGCACCATGGGGCACAGCGGCGCGTGGAAGACCTACTGTCAGGTCAACTGGCGGAAAAAGGAACTCAAACTGTGGGCGGTCCAGCAGTGGCACTCCAACAAGCTGAAGATGCCGTGGTTCAAGGCGTGGAACGCCGCCGCCGACAAGTTCTTCGCCGCGATCTCCGAACGAAAGTAGCCCCGCGGACGAAACGCAAGGCGCGGCGCGCGCGGAAGCGTGCCGCGCCGCATCCGGGAGAGATTTGATTTTCACCGGGATAATGGTATATTAACCCGCGTAAATCGATGCGCGGCTGGCGGAATTGGCAGACGCAAAGGATTTAGGTTCCTTCGCCGCAAGGCTTGCGGGTTCAAGTCCCGCGCCGCGTACCATCTCAAAAATCCAAACTGACGTTTGTCTTTTTATCCGAGGTTGACCGGTCCCCCGCCTTCGTCCTTTCGCAGGCCCCCGTCCTCGCCGATGCGCTTGACCATGTTGGAGAGCTTTTCCTTGGTGAGGGGCTTCAGGATGATGGCGTCGAAGTGCGACATGTCGAAGTTGCCGCTCGTCTCGACGTCGGCGGTCTGCGCGACGATCGGGATGTGTGCGAATCGGGGATCCTTCTTCACTTCGGCGGATAGTTCGGCGCCGTTCATCCCCGGCATCCACATGTCGGAGAGGATCAGGTCGACCGGCTGCCTGCCGAGGAGCTCCAGTGCCGCTTCGCCCGAATCGGCCGTGTAGATCTCGTCGAATCCGATCTTGTTGAAGAGCGCCTTCGCAACACGGAGATTCAAATTCACGTCGTCGACGACGAGGATGCGGATCTGCTTCATGTCGCGGGCGGGGGCCGCCGCTTCGGACTTGGACTGCGTCTTGACCGGGGCGGTCTTGGCCCGGTAGCGCACGGAGTTGAGCGTCACGGCGAAGGTGCTGCCCTCGCCGATCCTGCTGGTGCAGGTCAGCTCGCCGTTCATGCACACGGCCAGACGCTTGGATATGGAAAGCCCGAGGCCGGTGCCGTTGTTCATGGCGTTGGTGCCGCGTATTCCGGAAAGCTGGACGAAGGGCTCCATGAGCTTCTTCTGGTCTTCCTCGGAAATGCCGATGCCGGTATCGGATACGGCGCAGCGGAGCGTTCCGGTATCCGCGGAGCCGGGATCGGGGGTAAAACTGACATGGAGCGTGATGCTCCCGTTCTTCGTGAACTTGACGGCGTTGCCGAAGAGATTGATCAAAATCTGGCGGATGCGGATGTTGTCGATGTCGAGTTCCGGGAGATCCTCCGGCACGTCGGAAACGAGCTGGTTCCCGTTTTCCCGGGCGCGGAAGGTGAAGATCAGCATGACCTCGCGGCAGAGGGCGTTGAAGTCGGTGAACGCGGTGATGATCTGCATCTGGTTCGCCTCGAGCTTGGAAAGGTCGAGAACGTCGTTGATGAGCATGAGCAGCGCGTTCGCCGAGGTGGAAATGGCGCCGAGGTATTCCGCCTGCTGGGCTTTGGAAACGCCGCCTTCGCGGAGGAGTTCGGCGAACCCGATGACGGAGTTGAGCGGCGTGCGGATCTCGTGGCTGACGCTGGCGATGAAGAAACTCTTCGCCTTGTCGGCCGCCTGCGCCTGAGCCAGCGCATCCATGATGAGCTTCCGCGCGCGTTTTCTGGCGATGACGACTTCGATGATGCGGGCCGTGGCGCGCAGCAGCGAAACGTCGGTGTCCGAGAAGGTGTGGTCGATGCCCTCGAAGTTGAATCCGACGGTCCCCACCACTTCGCCGTCGCTGACGATGTTCGAAAGGAAGATCGCCCGGAGGTCGAGCGCGATGGCCGCCTGATGCCAGTCCGCGTTGGCGTTCTTCCAGTCGAAGGCGCCGATGTCGCTGCAGACGAACGTGCGCTGGTCGTCCGTATCCTCCAATACGCCGCGGACGCGGGAGAGCGTGCGCCCCAGCATCCGGAAGGACGCGTGCGCATGCGTCGGTTCGACGTATTCGGAAATGCAGTGCGCCTTCGTGCCGCCCTCCTCGTGCCGGATCAGACAGCCGCGGCTGGCGCCGAGGATCTTGCAGACCTCTTCCAAAGTGCGCTGGATGCATCGGTCGAAATCATCCTCGCCGATGATGTCTTCGAGCAGTTTGTTGATGACCGTCCGGTTCTGCAGCAGCCGGTGCATGTCCGTGGCGTCGTTGGACGCCGCCAGCAGCAGCCGGTGTCCGCGGGCATCCTCGAACACCCGCATGACGGTCTTGACGTAATGGAGGTTCCCGGCGCCGTCCGGGACCTCGCCGCCGATCTCCATGAGGCCGTCCGTCCCGGTCGTGGGGATGTTGATCTGGTCGGCGAAGCCGATGATCGCGTCGTCGTGGAAGAGCTCGCGGTCGGTCTTGCCGACGATCTCGTCGGACGGGAAGTTGAAGAATTTTGCAAACGCCTTGTTGCACATGAAATACCGGAAATCGTCGTCGATGTCCTTCACCGAGAACATGATGGGGATCGAGTTGATGGCGGTGTTCCACAACGCCTGGGCGTCTTTCAGCTTCAGCATGCTCTCCGCGAGTTCGGTCACGTCCTGCACGATGCCGGTCAACGCGTTCGGGTAGCGCTTGTCGAGCGTGAGCTTCATGCGGTAGTAGCGGAGCTTGTCGGCCGAGAACCCCACCCGGAACGAGAACTGCACGGTCCCGTTCTCCTCGTTCTTCTTTTCGAACAGGGCGCGCATGTTCTGCTTGAAGAGCGGAATGTCTTCCGGATACACCCATTGTTCTTCGAGGAGCGCCTGACCGTTCTCGTCCTCGGGCCACAGCTCGCAGATCAAATTGGAGCCGGTACGTATGCGCGTGTCGAAATTGTAATGGAACCAGGCGAGGCGGGCCAGCTGGGACGCGTCTTCGAAGTCGGTCAGGACGGTCGTTTTTTCGTTGTAGGCGGCCTGCGCCGCCTGCAATGCGGCTTCGATCTCCTTCTGCTTGTTTTCGAGTTCTTTCCGCAGTTCGGCTTCCTGCTGTCTCTGCTTTCCGATGATCTCGGCGTGTTCCATGAGCGTCCGGTTCGTTTCCTCCATGCGGGCGCTGATCGCCTCCTTTTCCGCCATCCGGCGTTTGGCGCGCCGGATATCCCGCACCAGCAGCGCGATGATGGCGGCGGCGATCGCGATGAGCACCGCCCCGAACAGCTCCAGATGGTCGAGCAGCACATCCGCCAGCCGATAGGAGTAAGGCGCGTGCATGTAGCGCTGCGACTTGTTCTGCACGTAGTCGCCCCCGAGCACGTCGAGCCCACGGTTCAGCAGCCTCAGGAGCCCCTCGTTGCCGATCTTCACGCCGAAGTAGCGGTCGTCGTTCTTGCTCAGCTGATGCAGAGAAAGATCCTTGTATCTCCGGGACTTCAGCATGTAGTTCGCCCGCAGTCCGTTAAGCGTGGTGCAGCCGACCTTGCCGGAATCGACCGCGTCGAGGCAGGCTTCGATGGACGGGAAGGTCGTCACCTCGGCCTTCGGGTAGTTCTTGCGGATGAAGTAATACTGCATGAGGTTGTTCTTGTTGACCGCAAAACGCGCCGTCGTCTTCTTGGTGAAGGCGCCCTTGTACACCAGCTCGGTGGAGGCGGAGGCCGCCGGGTGCGATTGGTACAGGCTGTTCTCTTCGAAAAAGTACAATCCGCCGCCCACGGGGAACGCCACGTCGATCTTGCCCGCCGACACGTCGGCGATCATGGCGTCGTAATTCTTGTAGCCCGTGTAGGTGATCTTCAGATTCGTGATCCCCAGACTGGCGAGGATATCCGGGATGATGTCCTTGACGACGCCCGTCACCTGCCCGTCCCGTTCCTTCCCGCTGTACGGCATGTAATTCTCGAAAAAGCCGACGCGAAGCGAATCATGCGTCTTCAGCCATTGCTTTTCGACCGGGGACAAGGCGCGGACCGAAAGGCTTTTCGAATAATATTTCATGTTCAGGCTGTAGAGAAAACTCGGCGCCTCGACCGCCAGGACCGCCTGCGCTTCGTTGAGCTGGGCCAGCAGGTCGGGACGGCGGACGTTGACGCAGAGGAAGTAACTGGAATTTCCGAAAGAGGCGATGACTTCCGCGTTGTCGCGGTCGTAAGTCCCGCTGCCCTCGGCGGCGAGGACATCGATCTTGCCCGAGTCGAACGCGGCCAGAAGCACCGTGTAATCCCGGTAGCTCCGGACCTTGGCGGCGACATGTTTTTCCGCCAGATATTTGTTCAGAACGTCCGCCAATGCGCTGTCCAGCACGCCGATGGTTTTCCCTTCGAGCGTCTTCGGATCGTCGGTGATGCGGCTGTCGTCGTGATGCTTCACGAGGTGGTAGGTTTCCTTCCCCATGGGCGCATTCGGATAACCGATCGCGCCCTGGCGTTCCTCCTTCCAGGCCAGTCCGGCCAAGAGGTCGATCTTGCCGTCGAGGAGCATCTGGTACAACTCGGCGAATTCGCCGTAGACATATTCGTATTTCCAGCCGGTGTACTCCGACAGTTTCCGATAGTACTCGTACGCGTAACCGGTCTTCGTGGCGCCTTCCCGGGCGCCTTCCTGAAAGACCTCGTTCTCGTAGTAACCGACCTTTACGGTGCCGCTCTCGCCGGCGGGGGCGGCAAGGGGAAGCGCGAAGAAAACCGCCGCGAACACGCACAAAAGGAGGTTCGTAAACCCGCGCAGAGCGTGTGCCTGCTCGAAACGGAGCGACGTCGCTTGTGCGGGGAAAACGAGGTTCCCCGAGCCTTCGCGTGCCTTCGGAATTTTTTCATACAGCGGCTGCTTCATCATGGGAACCATAATATCCTATTGGTTTTCGCAAAAGAAATAAATATAGTATACCCCCATTTGCGGCAAAATGCAAGTGAAAAACGAACCGCGATGAAGAGCAATATTCCATTTGGGAATGATAAACAAACGGCGCGGCCCGGACAGGCGTTTACTTCGCCGCCCTGACGAACGCAAGGGCCCGTGCGCCCAGGAGGTATTTTTGACGCGGATGACGGGGGCTGCCGGGGTAGAGCAGCTTTACCCAACCGCCCGAAATGGCCGGGTTAAGGTAGTTGTTCAATAAGTTCTTACGGTCGCGGAGGTTCAAGGCAGACATCATATCCCTGACGGAACATTGCTTGTCGCCGACGACCTTGAGCAATTCCCGTATCGCCGGTGATTCGCAATCCAACTTGTGGGGTACTTGCGGGGGCTGATAGGGATTCCGGGGATGCATTAGGCATCACTTAATTATAACATCATATATTTTGTAGCAAAAGCCCTGGCTAAAATCCGTTTGTGGGTGTCATTGTCTGCCGATCAGCGCGAGGACTTACGGTGGTTTGAGGTGGAAAAGGCTGTTTAGGACGGTTTTGTAGAGTTCGCGCCGAATATGCGCCGCCCCCTTGGTGAAAAGCGCACTCTGGTTTTCGGCGCAACTCTCCCTTTGTTGAGCTGCAATAGTCGAAAGTCCCGTCCTTACACGGAACGGAGAATTACCTCCGCAGATTGTCGATTTGATGCAGGGCTTTTAGGCGCGGCTCGGCCGCGCCACGCCCCGCACGATCCCCCATGGGGGGACCTTCCCTTGGGTCGCTTCGCGCCCCGCGGGGAAACGCCCCGGCGCTTTTCCCCGCACCCCTTTTGCGGCGTCTGTGAGAAAAACAAGCGCCTATATGGCTTTTTACATTTACGCGGCCTGCGTTCAGCCGCCGCCGTATGAGATACGGCAACGGCTTTACTCGCGGCCTTACTGCTCGGGTGCACTCGGCTTTTTGCCCCCGAGCCGCCCCGCCGGCTCGGGGAAAGCCTCGCTCGCCCCCTGCGCGCTCGCGGGCGACCCGCTCGCAACGACCGTGTGTGGGCGGCGGATGTCGGTGGTTGTTTCGGTTACCGCGAACAAATGTTCACGGGGGAATAACATACGCTTTTGCGAAGCAGTTTGAGCGGAGGTCGCGTTTTGCGACGGGAGGGACCGAAGGAGTGTACTTTACATACACGACTGAGCGAACGATCCGCCTTCGCCGAGGCTACGGCGGGCCAAGCCGAGCAAGGCGCGAGAACAACCTGTTTTTGCGAAGCCATGTGGATGCGGGACGCCGCGGCGGGCAAGGCGGCGCGAGGGAGCATACTGGAGTATGTGACCGAGTAACGACGCCGCGCGACGCAAGTATCCGCGCCGCATGGCAAAGCAAAAAAGCAATAAAAATGGTCGTGCATTTAGCGGTTCGCAGTAGCAACTCTCTTTCTGCTCGCAATTTGCGTAAACACTTGGTAATAAACGAGGTGTTTTCGCGGTTGCGAAATCGCGTCCTTACCCGATTTTCGGGC
>Ga0310696_10005448_pt1 | contig 15364 bp, 13 predicted proteins | sample AusTroGonzalo_MG_4_FD_203885 | JGI IMG/M metagenome (GOLD analysis project Ga0310696, IMG submission 203885) | Bovine rumen microbial communities from tropical cattle in Woodstock, Queensland, Australia - Gonzalo_02 (v2) (version 2) | ecosystem: Host-associated > Mammals > Digestive system >...
AAAAACCGATGAAAATCCCTTGAATTGAAATTCATATAGTATTAACAATCAGCAAATTAGGGAAACATGTGGAGGCTTTGAAAGCTGGCGTTAAAATCGCGAGTTCGAGTCTCGTTTTCCGCTCAAATGTAGAGACGCACGGCCGTGCGTCTCTACGTGTTTTAAACGCTACTCATCCAATTTTTGGTTCCACAATTTCCCTTCCCCTGCAGAACCGGTGCACAATCTGGCGGTCGTCGCCTAAGTAGACGTACCGCTCCAGGCGTTCCAGAATCGAATAGTTGTCGTGGTTGAGGTCGCGGTCGTTGATGACGAGCGCGTCGAACTCGTAGCCGGGCTCGAAACTTCCCACCTTGCCGAAGAAACTCCCGCCGCACTTCGTGGCCATCCAGAATGCTTCCGAGAGGGTGAGGAACGACCGGGCGTGATTCCGTTGGTAGTGCAGCTTGCTCATCTGTATCGCATAGACCATCATCTGGAAGATGCTCAGGTTGTGGCCGCCGCTGATGTCGCTGCCGAAGCCCACGCGCAGTCCTTCGTCGAGGAATTGGCGGATGGGGGCGATGCCCGTGGTCACGTTGAGATTCGAGGTGGGACAGTGGGCCACCATCACCCCGCGCTGTTTCATCAAAGCCATCTCCTCATTTTCGGTGAATACGCAGTGGGCCATCACGGTGGGTGTCTGCCCGAAGAGGCCATAGCGGTCGTAAGCGTCTCCGTAGCAGGTGCTTTCTGGTTCTAACTTCTGCACTAAGGCGATTTCGTCCTTGTTTTCGGAGAGGTGCGACTGCACATGCAGGTGGTACTTAACCGCCAGTTCGCCGCAGGTGCGGAGCATTTCGGGCGTACACGACGGAATGAAGCGGGGCGTGATAATCGGTCGCACCAGCGCGTCGGGTTCGTTGAATTCCGCTATCAAGGATTCGTATCCATGCATCATCTGCTCCACCGATTCTGAAAGTCCTTCGGGGCAGTTGCGGTTCATGCCGACCTTGCCGACCAGCGCTCCCATGCCCGCCTTGCGGAAGAGGCGCATCAGCACGCGGGTGCTTTCCGTGTGGATGGAGGCAAACGTGCAGGTGCGCATGGTCCCGACGCGCCACAGGTCGCGGACAAATTGGCGGTACATCCGTTTGGCGTACTCCGTGTCGGCGTACTTCATCTCCTCGGGGAAGGTGTAATTATGGAGCCACGGTAACAATTCCAAGTCCATGGCGATACCTTGGTTTCGGTACTGCGCGGCATGGACGTGCAGGTCGTTCATGGCGGGGATGAGCAGGCAGTCGCCGAAATCGATGATTTCGGTATTGTGGCGCTCGGAGGCGTCGGCTCCTAAGGATTCCAGATTTGCCGACACTCCGGTCACGCGCCCGTCAGCGTCCACGGCGACATAGCCGTTTTCTAGCACCTCGAAACGGTTTCGCTCTTTCGTATAGAGTATGTGGGCTTTGTATATTTTCCTCATAATCTTGTTGTTTTCTTGTTTGCTTAACAGGAATGCAAAGATACGTTTTTTCCGTCACGCGTCTTGATAATTTTGTATTTTTGCCGCTTTAAAACATAAATAGATATGCAAACACGAATCGCTATTATTGGATACGGCAACATCGGAAAGGCCGTGGAACAGGCAGTTTTGGCTGCCGGGGACATGCAACTGGTTGGCATTTTTCACCATAACGACAATTTGGATAACATCGAGGCCGACGTGGCCGCGCTTTGCACGCCCACGCGCGAGGTGCCCGCGTTTGCGGAGAAGCTGCTGAAACGCGGCATCTGCACCGTCGATAGTTTCGACATTCACGGACAGATTTACGACCTTCGCAAGCAACTCATGCCCATTGCGAAGGAGCACAAGGCGGTGAGTGTCATTGCCGCCGGTTGGGATCCCGGTTCCGACTCCATGGTTCGCGCCCTGCTGACTGCCATCGCCCCGAAAGGCATCACCTATACCAATTTCGGCCCCGGCCGCAGTATGGGACACACGGTAGCCGCCAAGGCTATTCCCGGCGTGAAGGACGCGCTCTCGATGACGATTCCATTGGGCACGGGCATCCATCGTCGCATGGTCTATATCGAATTGGAAGACGGTGCCGATTTCGCCACAGTGGAGAAACTGCTGCTCTCGGACGACTACTTCGCCCACGACGAGACCCACGTGATTCCCGTTCCCTCTATTGATGTGCTCAACAACGTGGCCCACGGTGTGCATTTGGAACGCAACGGCGTAAGCGGCGACACCCACAACCAGCGCTTTGAGTTCAACATGACGATTAACAATCCCGCACTCACCGGTCAGGTGTTGGTCGCCGTGGCCCGCGCGGCCATGCGCATGAAGGCCGAGCAGCGTTTCGGTGCCTGCACGATGATTGAGATTCCGCCGATTTATATGTTGCCGGGAGACGAGGAGACGTTGATACGGGGGTTGGTGTAATATATTAGTTTCAGGTTTCAAGTTTCAAGTTTCAGGTTTCAAGTTTCAGGTTTCAGGTGTGGCCCTACTTGAAACTTGAAACCTGAAACCTGAAACCAAATTGAAAGCCCGATGCCTTTTCGTGTCATCATATTATCGTTGTTCTGTTGTTTAAGCGTAGCGTTGTCCGCCCAAACCTTCTCCCTGCGGCAGATCAACGACACATGCAACGTGCTGGTGCTGACCACGGATTCTATGTCGGATGAGTGGATGCTGCCTCATCCGGTCTATCAGTTCCGCGTAGGCGATGTGGATGGCGATGGAATTGAGGAGGCATTAGTGGGCGTGGTGAAGTCCACGCGGTTCTATCCTGAAAAAGGGAACCGGCTGTTTGTCTTCAAGAACCGCGATGGTAGGGTCCGTCCGCTGTGGATGGGTTCACGATTGGGCGAGGAGCTGGTGGACTACTGTGTGGCGGACGGCAAACTGCTCAGCATTGAGAAATGTCGGAACGGACAATATAACCTAGACGAGTGGGAGTGGTCGAGGTTCGGCCCCCGCTTTTTGAAATATATCCTGACAAATACAACATTTGAAGAAGTCAATCAAACATTCAATCAATATGAAAAAAATACTGGTGACAGTCATGCTGTCGGTGCTCGTCCTCATGGGATGGAGCCAACAAACTGAAAAGGAACACTACATCCTTCCCGGCAACGGAAAGATTGATGTGGAGATGCTGAACAAGAAGATAGACCTGAATATGGATATCTCCAAGCTCAGTATCAATGAGTTGCGGGTGTTGCGCAATTCGTTTTACGCCCGCCAGGGATATCCTTTCATGATGTCGGACCTGCGGTCGGTGTTTTACCAGACCACGTGGTATTTTGATACCATGTGGGGAAGGTGGGAACTTGAAGATATGGCGGCATACGAAGGGAAAGAGGTGCCGAAGTACCAGTTTACCAAGGATGAAGAGGCCTTTATGGCCAAGCTTAAGGCTAGGGAAGAGGAACTGAAGAAACACAACTTCGCCAACGGCAAACCGGTGATTGACAACCTGATAAACCGCTTCCAGCTGGAAAATCCAGATCCGAAGCTCACGGATATGCTCTCAAAACAGGGATTTGCCATTGTGCCGGACACCTATGACCAGCTGTTCCAGGTGTATGAGAACAACGATTATCACGATTTCCCGAACTTCGTCACCACAGACCTCTATCTGCAGCTCTACCATTTTTACTTCGACTGCATGTTGCGCAAGGCCGAAGAGGGCAAGCTGTACGATGCCCTGCTGGATTTCTGTCGCAAGGGATATCAGGAGTGTACGAATGCTATTGCCAACCCTGTTAACAAGAAGGAGAAGGAGCTCGCCGAATTCAGCCAGGCCTATTTCGCCATTGCGCTGCGGCTGCTTGACCCCAAGGAAGTCTGCGCCGTTGCTCCACAATATCAAAAAATGGTGGAGGATGAGGTGACAAAATGCACTTCCGCCAGCACCGATTTCTCGCCGTTCATGGAATATATGAAGGTGAAATTCCCCTACGCCCTGTTCCGCCCTCGTGGACACTACACCCGCACTGAGCGATTGCAGCGCTATTTCCGCGGCATGATGTGGGTGCAGACGGCCGCCTTCGACACCGACAAACCCTCCATGATGCGCAGGGCCGCTTTCTTGGCCAAGACCATTTGCGGAAACGCCGAGCTGAACGCCGCCTTCAAGACCATCTTCGATCCGATGACGTTCATTATGGGCCAGCCGGACAATATCACCCTGATGCAGGTGTATGAGATTCTGAAACGCTACGACTACGCCAAACTGATTGGTAATGACAAGGAATTGCAGAAATTTGTCGCGGAAGTGGATGTCCTTGCTGAGAAACAGACGCGCCTCCGTCCGAAATTCGAATATTCGGGCCATAACAAGGTAAACCTGATGCCCCAACGCTACCAGCCCGATGCTGAGGTGTTGCAGGAGATGTACGACTGGAAGAGCAAGAAGTCACAGCGTTACTGTCCCAAAGGCATCGATTTCTTTGCCGCAGGTGGCAGTCCGCTGGCTCTCCAGTTGGACAAGGAAGGGGAGACCTGGACGGAGTTTGACGCGAACCTGAGCCGCATGCAGAAGCGTATGGGCGAAATCGACTGGAAGGAGAACATCGCTGTGCGCTGGCAGCAGGTACTCCTCGAACTTTCCAAAAGCCGCCATCCGTCGAATGCCCCGTATTTCATGAATGGTACGGCATGGGGAAAGAAGGACTTGAATGCGGCCTTGGCCTCCTACGCCGAGCTAAAACATGACGCCATCCTCTATGCCAAGCAGCCCTTTGCGGCCGAATGTGGCGGCGGCGGTCCGGACGCTCCCATTGTGAGAGGGTACGTGGAACCCAATATCGAATTTTGGACGGCGGTAATCGACCTGCTGAACACCACGAAAGAGGCTTTCGGCGCTTTCGGAATCATGACGGACAAGATGCTCTCCCTGACTGACGACATGGCCGAGGAGGCACAATTTTTCCTGAATTGCAGCAAAAAAGAGCTCGCTGGCAAGAAATTGAGCGAACAGGAATACCGCGAGTTGGAAATCGTGGGTGCCGTGTTCGAGAACATGACGCTGAACATGTTGCAAAACGAGGACGAATATTTTAAGTGGGAAGATATAGAGGGTGCCGACCGCAGAGTGTCGGTGGTTGTCGATCTCTATACGGCCAACGGCGACAATGTCCCGATGGAGGAATGGGCTGTCCTTTATAATGCGGTAGGTCCCGCCGATGTCATCTATGTTGTCGTGGAGATTGACGGCTACCTCTACCTCACACGCGGCGCGGTCTTCTCCTACCGGGAGTTTCACGATGCCTACGATACGCCCCGCCACACCGACGAGGAGTGGCAGGAAATGTTGAAGACCAAGCCCCGTCTCGGCGTCCCCAAATGGATGGAGAGCATCACCGCGCCCGTCAAGGTGCAGAAGGATGACGATCTGATTTATTACAGTTCGGGGTGCTGAACGTAGTTTCAGGATTCAGGTTTCAAGATTCAAGTTGGACAAACCTGAAACTTGAAACCTGAAACTTGAAACCTGAAACTTGAAACTTAGATAATGCTGGTTTATAACGGTTTCTGGTATCTGATACTGACGCTACTACTCTCCTTTCAAGGTGGTCAGATACAATCAGACTATTTGTCTGGAAAAGATACGCTGACGATTGCCTTTACGGGCGATATCCTTCTTGATCGGGGAGTACGTCAGCAGATAGAGCGTGACGGCATCGAGAGCATCTTCGATATGAAAGCGGATTCCGTGTTTCAATGTTCCGACATTGTGGTGGGGAATTTAGAGTGTCCGGCCACTACGCTGAACACGCCGATGATGAAGAAGTTCGTGTTTCGGGCCGAGCCGGAGTGGTTGGAAGCGTTGCGAGCCCACGGTTTTACCCATCTCAATTTAGCCAACAACCACACGGTGGACCAAGGTCGTCGAGGACTGGTGGATACGTGGCGTAATGTGGAACGCTATGGCATGACGGCCGTTGGGGTGGGCAACACGATGGCGGAAGCCGCACAGCCTGTCCTGTTGGCGGAGCACCCTAGAAAAGTCTGGCTGATGGCCTCGCTGCAGTTAGCGTTGGAGCATTTCCCGTATCTCCCCGAAGCCCCTTCTGTCAACCAGGAATCCATCGATTCCATGCTGGTCCGCATCCGTGCGTTGCGCGAGGAGGACAGCACTGCCGTAATTTTAGTGTCGTTGCATTGGGGACAGGAGCACACTTTGGAGCCGACGCCGATGCAGCGCAGTGCCGCCCGCCGTCTGATTGATGCCGGTGCCGACGCCCTGATCTGCCACCACACGCACACCCTACAGACCATCGAGCAGTATCACGGCAAGTCCATCTACTACAGTCTCGGCAACTTTATCTTCGACCAAGACCGGGACATTAACCGCCGCACGTGCGTTCCGCAGGTGACGATTACGCGGGACAGTGTGGTGGTGAGGGATAATCTCCTTAGTATGTGAGTTCCATTAGATTCAGGTTTCAAGTTTCAGGTTTCAGGTGCGGCACCCTACTTGAAACTTGAAACCTGAAACCTGAAACTTGAAACCAAAACGTAGTTCACGTCTCCTACTTACTTAACCACCCGCCACTCCCCCGGCTGCAGCGTGCCCAGACTTAGGTCGCCGATTTGGACGCGGATGAGTCGTAGGGTGGGGAAACCGACTGCTGCGGTCATGTGGCGGACCTGGCGGTTTTTGCCTTCGGTAAGGGTGAGGCGGACCCAGCTGGTGGGGATGTTGGCGCGATAGCGGATGGGCGGCACGCGCTCCCAAAGGTTTTCCGGCGGCGGCACCTTCTCGGCTTTGCAGGGACGGGTGCGGTAACCCTTGATGACGACCCCTTTCCGCAGCTTTTGCAATGCCTCCTCGGTGATCTCCCCATCGACTTGCGCGAGATAGGTGCGCGGATGGGCGTTCTTCGGGTCCAACAGCCGCTTGATCAGCCGTCCGTCGTCCGTCAGCAGCAGGGCGCCCTCGCTGTCATGATCCAACCGTCCCGCGGCATAGACCCCAGGGGGAAAACCGAACCCGTCGAGGGCGGGATGTCCCGCCTCGGGGGTGAACTGGCTCAGCACGCCGTAGGGTTTGTTGAAGAGGATGACCATGAGGATTCTTTTTGGGTGGCAAAGATAGAATTTTTTGGGAATAGGCAAACAATGAGGAGACGCATGGCATTGCGTCTCCTCATTATTTTGAAGGAATCGTTTTCACCGTAGAGACGCGGCGCGCCGCGTCTCTACATTAACGTAGACCTTAACCGAGTTCGAGCGTGGTCAGATATTGCGACCGACCGTATCGGTAGCTCCCTTCATCCGAACGCATCGTCATCGTGTACGTGAAATCGTCGTCGGAAGAGCGTTCCGCCCCATCAGATCCGCCGGTAAGGCTGAGTCCCGACTTGTTTGCCATTCACGACCTTGAAAACTAAACCGCCAATGCGGCCGGTCCATTGACTGAGACCATTAAAATCTGTTTTTCCCATAATGTTAAAATTTTAAGGTTAATAAAAAAGGTTAATTGATAATTGATTGATGATTGATAAATGATAACTGAAAGTAGCGTCTTCATTAAGAAGAAGGAAGAAATCACCCGTTTACAAAAAGAACCATTACCTCTAATACTAAACAATATGTCAAAGAACGTATGAAAGAGTTCGCGAACTGATTTCGACGGCAAAGATACAACCATGGAAATGGTGCAGGGTTTGCTGATGAGTATCACGAACCCATCATGCACAATGCACGCTGTGAATCAGGAAGTTATGAAAACAAAAAGATGGGCATCGAAGAAAACGCCGCTTTTTGGCAGAGGCAACCGTATCGGGCTTACACCGGGCTTACACCGGGCTTACACCGGAGTTACACCGGAGTTACACCGGAGTTGCACCGGAGTTGCACCGGAGTAGGCAGGTGTAGAGACGCAAAATTTTGCGTCTTTACGTGCGTCTGTGATTCGCTGATTTAGGTTGTCACTTTTGTGTCTTGCGACTGATCCGAGTTGACGGGTGAATAATTTGCGACTGTTTTAGGTTGTCGCTTGTGTGCCCGCAGGCGGTCACCAGATTCCGGCATACAAAAAAAATGTAGAGACGCACGGCCGTGCGTCTCTACAAGTTGCGGAGAGAGAGGGATTCGAACCCCCGGAGGTGTTACCCTCAACGGTTTTCAAGACCGCCGCAATCGACCGCTCTGCCATCTCTCCTTTTTCGGGCGGCAAAAATAGTATTTTTTCCTATACGAAATGCATTGGTGATTCGGAATTTCATATTTCATTCCAATTTTATATATAATTGTCTGGTTATTAGCTTTTAGCTTTTGGCCATTGGCTTTTGGCGTATAGTCTTCGACTATATTTAGCCAACAGCCAACAGCTAATAGCCAATAGCTAAAGTTTCTTAGTAATAAACCCCTCTTCCGAAATGAGGTAAACATCGGAAAGATCGAAGCAACCCCGAATATTCCCCTCCGCTAGCACCGCATTTCGGTCACCGTATTGCAGCACATTTCCCTCTTTCAGCAACAGGATTTGCTTGGAGTAGGCCTTCGCGATGGGCAGGTCGTGGAGGATGATGAGGATGCTGACGCCCTGCTCCTCGTTGAGCTCCTGCAGGATGTCCATGATCCCGAACTTGTGGGTGACGTCGATGTTGGCTAAGGGCTCGTCCAATAACATGATGCCGGTCTGCTGGGCCATGGCGCGAGCCACCATCACGCGCTGCCGCTCGCCGCCACTCAATGCCTGCAACAGACGGTCACGGTAGTCCCAAACATTGCACTTGTTCAGGGCTTCCTCCACCACCTCTTTGTCTTCGGGCCGTTGCATCTCCCACGGGGTTTGGTAGGGGTTTCGTCCTAACAATACGTAGTCGAACACGCTGATGTCGAATACAATGTCCTGGTATTGCGGCACGTAGGCGATGGTGCGGGCCAAATCCATCATCTTGTAGTCTGCCAACGGCTTCCCGTTAAGGGTTATCGTGCCGCTGTCGGGCTTCAACAACCCCGTGACGCACTTCAGCAGCGTGGTCTTCCCCGACCCGTTCGGCCCCAAAATCGAGCAGAAGCCGCCCTGGGGAAAATTTATGGACAAGTTGCTGAATATTTGCTTGTTGTCGTAACCAAACGTCAGTTTATCAACAGAAATGCAATCCATGTTTCAGGTTTCAGGTTTCAAGATTCAGGTTTCAGGTTTCAGGATTCAGGATTCAAGATTCAGGTTTCAAGATTCAAGATTCAAGATTCAGGTTACAAGTCAATGGTCAATAGTCAGTCAATGGTCAAAGGTCAGCGGTCAACGGTCTCATTCAAAGTAATGTCTCAATTCCTCCGCCCCGAATATATGCAACGTACTCTTCCCAGACGGCGAAATCGTGGGCATGTCGCTCTCGAACAGTTTGCGGATCAGGGCTTTGACCTCCTCCTGCGTGCTTGGGACGCGCTGGCGGGAACGTTTCTGGCGAGCCATGCTCTGCGCGATGCCTGCGATTTTGTCGCCTTTGTGGATAACCTGGTTGGTCTGGTAGGCGGTCAGCACGTTCTCGATAAGAGCCTGCACGTCACCCTCCTCCTCCTCGTCGTTAGGGGTGGCGTTGACGGCAAGGTGCGTGTTGTCGATTTTCTCCAATTCGTAGCCTAACCGCAGGAAGTCCTCCTTCAGCGAGATGGCAAGGTCGGTTTGGGCGGCCGTGAGCGTGACGGTCTGCGGGAACAGACTCTGCTGCGGACGTATCGGGGTGTTCTTCAGTGCGTTGACGTACATGTCGAAGAGGATGCGCTCCTGCACGTTGGGCAGGTCGGCGGTCATCACTTGACCGTTCAGTTCAAAGAAAAGGTAACGATTCTGGAAGGTGAAGAAGGGGAGGATTTCGGGAAGTTCAAGCTCGTTATCTGTTGTTGTAGGCTGGAAATCAGCGGCTTGCTGCTCCTCTTTCGGGTAGTTTACCTGCTCCACGTTGAGCTCCTTGAGGAAGTTCTCCCAGTCGTTGGAGGTGGGTGCCTCGCGCCGGAAACCGCCGCCGCCGAACTGCTGGAACGGCGAGCTGTGCTTCTTCTCGGGCACCTTGTCAAACGGGTTATAGTTGGGATTTGTACGGATGGTCGGGGCTGTGATCTCCTTGCCTTCAGGCTTGTCGGTGATAATGTCGGGGAACGAATCGTCGAAGTCGATCATCGGGGTGAGGGACATGGTGCCGAGAGCTTTCTTCACCGTGGAGTTAAGGAATCCGAACACGAGCCGCTCGTCCTGCAGCTTGACCTCCACTTTCGTGGGGCTGACGTTGACGTCGATGGTGGCGGGATCCATCTCAATGGCGATGAAATAGGGCGGGTGCATGCCCTGCGGGATGAGGTCGGCATAGGCTTTCTCAACCGCGTAGTTGAGCAGACTGTGGCGCACAAACCGCTGGTTGACAAACATATACTGCTCGCTCTTTTGCTTCTTGGCCTTCTCGGGTTTGGCGATGAAGCCGGAAATGCGCATCAGCTCGTGGTTGAGTTCCACGGGGAAGAGTTTGTCGTTGAAGTGCTGCCCGAAGATATTGACGATGCGCTGGCGCATGTTGGTGGCGGGCAGCATCAGGATGAGACTGCCGTTGTGATAGTACTGGAAGGTGATGTCGTGGTGGATGAGGGCCACGCGGTAGAGTTCCTCCTCGACATGGGTGAGCTCCACCTTGTCGGATTTGAGGAAGTTACGGCGGGCGGGCACGTTGAAGAAAAGGTTCTTTACGGCGATGGAGGTGCCGTCGGCGCAGGTGACGGGCGCATGTTCCTTGATTTCAGCGCCTTCGATAAGCACGAGGGTACCCATCTCCTGGACGGCGGGTTTGGTCTTGAGCTCCACGTGCGCGATGGCCGCGATGGAGGCGAGGGCCTCGCCGCGGAAGCCCTTGGTGGCGATGCGGAACAGGTCGTTGGCGTTGCGCAGCTTGGAGGTGGCGTGCCGCTCGAAGCAGAGGCGCGCGTCGTTGAACGACATGCCCTTGCCGTTGTCGACCACCTGGATGAGAGTGCGGCCGGCATCCTTGACCACAAGTTGGATTTGGGTCGCGCCGGCGTCGATGGCGTTCTCTAACAGCTCTTTGACCACGGAGGCGGGCCGCTGCACGACCTCGCCGGCCGCAATCTGGTTCGCCACCGCGTCGGGCAGCAGTCTTATGATGTCTTCCATAGGGTTAAAAATGGTTAAAAGGTTATATGGTTTCAGGTTTCAGGTTTCAGGTGAGGCTCAACTTGAAACTTGAAACCTGAAACTTGAAACTTGTTCGGGTTAGAAGAATTTCCAGAGTACGAGGGCGAGCACGATCACGAAGAAGATCATGAAAATGATGGTGATGGAGGAGCTGTTGTTTTTCTTCTCGCCGGTGTGGTTGCGGCGGCTCTGCCATTCGTCGTGGAGGTTGCGGGCGAAGTCCTTGCGAGCGTCGCCGGTGGATTCCTCCTTTTTCTGGTCGTAGAACCGGGGTTTGTAGTTGAACTGTCTCGGTTCGTGGTTGTTAAAAAACGTGAATGCCATAACTATGAATTTTGTTTGCAAAGATACGATTTTTTCGGTTAGCGTGAGGTGAAGAAAAAAACTTATTGTTCCTTCGGCTTATTTGTTTTGTCAATTGAAAACGCAAAGGTAAGTTTTTAGCGATATGTTTTGTCCGATTCTGTGATGGAGGTTGCGTGCCTCTGGCACGCTCGCACTCGCGAGGGCTGCGCACACCCCACACTGCGGCCTGACGGCCTTAGTGCGGGGTTATTGGGATTGCGTGCCTTTGGCACGCCTCTGTGACTCGAAACGCCGACTTTGTGGCAGTTTTTACCATATATAGTTCGGGGACAAACAATTATTTCCACAAAAAATTTCTTGCGAAGATTAAAACATAATCAAATTTTTGTATTTTTGCCGCAAAATTTAAGCTATGAAAAAAAAGACCTATAAGACAAAGGATTTGAATAGTTCAGAAGTTCAGGAACCGCTTGCCACCTATGGTGTTCCGCAACAGATGACGGCCTTGAAAGACGATTGTCTCCCTGATGGATTTATGTCACTTGACCGATTTGGAGAGATTTTCCACCAGAAACTTGATGCATGCTATGAAAACATACAAAGTAATAGTCAGTAAAACTGCCGAGTCGGATTTGGATGAAATTTCTTTTTACGTGGCAGGACTTTATCGTCCAGAAAGTGGTCACAATTATGTAAATCGAATCCTTGGTCAATTGGCTTCACTTAGCTTTACAGCGGATATTTACCAGAATAGCCGTTTTGCTGTAGCCAAAGCAGTACACCCCAATGCCAAAACAGTCTCCATTGTCAACCATCGTTGGACCGTGGTGTTTCATATTGAAGATCAATATGTCAAGGTTGATCGCATTATTCCTTCCAAAATGATGATGTAATTCAGGAAACAAGTCGCTCTACAGATAATGTTTTGGTGTTTAATCGGTTGAAAATTAAAATTTTACACAAAATTTTCACTTCCCCATTGTGGAATCGAAAAAAAGTGTATTTTTGTGGCCTCAAAAAAAGGCGGGGTAGCTCAGTTGGTTAGAGCGTCGGATTCATAACCCGGAGGTCTCGAGTTCAACTCTCGATCCCGCCACGAAAGAAGGCGACTGTTGCAGTCGCCTTTTTAGTTTCAGGATTCAGGTTTCAAGTTTCAAGTGACCCTCACCTTACAAACTGAAACCTGAAACTTGAATCTTGAAACCTCATTTTTTGTATCTTCGCCAATCATTTTTTAAACATCCAAAATCATTAATGGTCTATTATAACATGTTGAAATTTAAGACGATATTGATTCTGTTGGTGGGCGCGGTTCTCCTCTTCTCGGCTTGCGACCGCACCAAGAAAACCCCGAAAGACAACCCGCAGACCACCGTCACCCTGCCGGCATTTGACAACGATTCCGCATACGCTTTCGTGAAGGCGCAGACAGACTTCGGTCCGCGCGTGTTGGGCACGGAGGCGCACGAAAACTGCGGAAATTGGCTTCTCGGCAAGTTGCGCGAGTATTGCGACACAGCATACAACCAGACGTTTACGGCCAAAACTTACGACGGAAAGACGTGGCCTTGCGCCAATTTCATCGGCAGCTTCGGCCCTGAGAAAACCAAGCGTATCGTATTGGCCGCGCACTGGGATTCCCGTCCCTTCGCCGACCACGACCCGATTCCCGCCAACCGTGAAACCCCCATTGACGGGGCCAACGACGGGGCCAGCGGCGTGGGCGTCCTTCTTGAAGTGGCGCGTCAATTGCATGAAAATCACCCGAATGTGGGTGTCGATATCGTCTTCTTCGATGCCGAGGACTACGGTCCGAGAGAGAGCGAGAGCGTGCCTGGCGATTGGTGGGGACTCGGCGCTCAATACTGGGCGAAAAATCCTCATATTCAGAGCTATACGGCCAACTACGGCATTCTGCTCGACATGGTGGGCACTCCGAATGCGCAGTTCATGCAGGAGCAGTTCTCCTTGCGAGACGCAGGCGATGTGGTGCGCAAGGTGTGGGCTACAGCTTACGAACTCGGTCACGGGCAGTATTTCCAGAACAAGCCCGGCGGCGTGATTACCGACGACCACTACTATGTAAACAAATATGCGCCGTTCAAAATGATAGACATTATCAATTACGATGCGGCTTCCGGCACCGGTTTCGACCCTGTGTGGCACACCGTGAACGACAATATCCAGCACGTTGACCGGAACACGCTCGGCGTGGTGGGCACAACCTTATTGCAAGTCCTTAAAAACGAATAACCTACGATGAAAGTCTTCAAATTCGGCGGCGCCTCCGTGAAGGACGCCCCGGCCATCGAAAATCTGAAAAACATCCTGCAACGTTATGAAAACGAGCAGCTTGTGGTGGTGATTTCCGCCATGGGCAAGACCACCAACTTCTTGGAGAAATTGCTTGATGCCTACTATCATGCGCCCGAAAACGTGCCGTCTTTGGTGGCGGAACTTCGCGCACAACATGAAACGGTTGCGGCGCAGCTTATGGGCGCGGACAACCCTTTCCTGCCGCACTCCGAACGACTCTTCACCCTGCTGAACGAGCAGCTGCAACGGCCCACGTCCGACAATTTCGACTACGACTACGACCGTATTGTCAGCTTCGGCGAACTGCTTTCCACAACGTTGATTGCTACCTATCTTAACATGCAAGAACTTGAAACGCAGTGGCTTGATGCACGGCAGTTGGTGCGCACGGACAATACTTACCGCGAAGGACATGTGGATTGGACAGTGACGCAGAAGTTGGTCTGCAATACCATCAACCCCTACTTCCAGCACCGCTCCCACGGCATTGTGCTGACGCAGGGCTTCATCGCGGGCACGGCGGAGAATCAGACGACCACCCTCGGCCGCGAAGGTTCCGACTACTCTGCCGCCATTATGGCCTACACCCTTGATGCAGAGTGCGTTACCGTATGGAAGGATGTGCCGGGTATCCTCAACGCCGATCCGAAACGTTTCGCGGATGCCGTCAAGATAGATACGCTTACGTACCACGAGACGGTGGAGTTAGCCTATTACGGTGCGAGCGTCATCCACCCCAAAACCCTCAGACCGCTGCATAACAAGCAGATACCGTTGTATGTAAAGTCTTTCTTCCATCCGGAGAATGAAGGTAGTAAGATTTCGCAAGAGGCTGATTCTATTGAAGTTCCGTCGTATATCGTGAAAGACAACCAGCTGCTGATTTCGGTCTCCCCGCGCGACTTCTCCATCATCGGAGTTGAAAATCTCTCCATTATTTTGGACATTTTGGCGAAATTTCGTGTCAAAATCAATTTGATCCAAAATTCTGCGCTCACATTCTCCGTCTGCACCGACAATGTGCCGTTGCGGCTGAAGCCTTGTATCGAAGCCCTTCAAAAAGAGTTTATGGTCAAGTTCAATGACGGCATCCGTCTGGTGACCATCCGTCACTATGATGCGGATTCTGAGAAAAATGTGCTGAAGATGTTTGAGGGGGAAGAGGTGCTTATCCGGCAAAGCAACCGACATACTATCCAGGTAGTCCTCAAATGTTGTAGGGGCGAATAATTATTCGCCCCTACAAAAAAAATCGTTTTCTTGCTTGATTTTTTAAAACAAAAATGTATTTTTGCAGGTTTGAATTAGGAAAAGAATGTTTCACATAAAACTTATAAAAATGAAGAAGACTTTACTTATTTTAGTCGCTGCGATGTTGAGCACGATGTTCGCATCCGCGCAAATCACGGACACTATTGTGTCGATGACTCCCTCCAACCGCAATGTGGTGCTTGAGGAGTACACGGGCATCAACTGCCAGTACTGTCCTGACGGCCACAAGAGAGCCAACGAGATCAAGGCAGCACATCCAGACAGGGTTTGTCTGATCAATATTCATCAGGGTGGTTATGCGAGCAACACTTATACTA
>Ga0310696_10005449_pt1 | contig 15364 bp, 11 predicted proteins | sample AusTroGonzalo_MG_4_FD_203885 | JGI IMG/M metagenome (GOLD analysis project Ga0310696, IMG submission 203885) | Bovine rumen microbial communities from tropical cattle in Woodstock, Queensland, Australia - Gonzalo_02 (v2) (version 2) | ecosystem: Host-associated > Mammals > Digestive system >...
ACTACTACCCCGGCCTTCGGCCACCCCTTCTACATAGAAGGGGAATTTCACGACCAGATCATGCCGTCCCGTTAATGTTCAAACACAAACCTTTCATTTTTCAATTTTCAATTTTCCGTTTAACGAACTTGTCGTATCTTTGCGGGCTGAAAATGCCACCGACTTTTGCGTATGAAACCGCTAACGTTCACATTATTATTCCTCACCGCATTCTGCTTGATTTCCTGCAAGGATCGCACCTTTCCGCCCGACACTTCCGATTCGGTGCAAGTTTTTTCCAAAACCCGCTATCCCTTTCCCGCAATAAAGGACATCATTGACCATTCCACAGAATTGTCCGAGTTCCCCGACTCCACGTTTTTTGACACCGTTGTCCCCAAACTCATTGAAGATACCAGCCTTATGGCGTTTTTCATACAAAACAGAGAATCTTATTACGACCCGATAGGAAATAGACACTATTGCTGGTCTAAAGAGTACACCTATTGCGACACAGCAAAAATTAGGCACAATATTCGTACGGACGATGTTGCTACGCATGGTTTTGCTGAGTATGGTTGGGTGAATACTGTATATCTTAAATTAGAAAACCCTTACAAGGTGTTTGATTGTGGGAAACTCACAAAAGAGAATATGATATTTTTGTTCATCAGAATTTACGACTTGGAGTCCCATATATACTACCTTTTTTCATTTGATAAAAACTATAACTTTTTATCCTCTATGTGCCTTTATGGCTATCCAGTTTTCGAGCATGACAAATTTTTTGAAACAGGTGAACTCAATGAGAAAAAGATTTCGAACTCCTTCCTTAACTATTCTTTGACCGATTCGATTTGGACTCTCAATATTGAAGGCAGCTATGGCGATTACTTACATTACTATTTTACGATTGACAATGAAGGTTTTATTATTCTATACGACATCATTCATATTGAGGAAGAGGGAGAAATCACACATCTAAAGATAAAAAAATAGCCGTACTTGTGCTTTAGGTACCTTTCTCTTTTCCGCGGCATCACCTGCGGTGTTCTTCCGTACCTGCCGCCCGTGCCGCGGACTGACACACGAGGCCTCCCCACCCCCCAGATTGCGCTCCACTGACGTTTCGCTTATCTGGGGTTAATAAAATATCACCTCTCCGAGGTGAACTCTTTCCATTTATTGATTGGCTGCCATAATATGACAGCCCTACCTGTTCTCACCTTAACTCCTTCGTTCCTGAACTTCTTAACTCCTTTTCCCTCCTACCTATTACTTATCACCTATCACCTTTTACGAAACCACCAACTAGCTGCCATAATATGACAGCCCTACCTGTTCTCACCTTAACTCCTTCGTTCCTGAACCCTGTCCCCTAAACTACTACCCCGGCCTTCGGCCACCCCTTCTACATAGAAGGGGAATTTCACGACCAGATCATGCCGTCCCGTTAATGTTCAAACACAAACCTTTCAATTTTCATTTTTCAATTTTCCGTTTAACGAACTTGTCGTATCTTTGCGGGCTGAAAACCAACCGACTTTTGCGTATGAAACCGCTAACGTTCACATTGTTATTCCTCACCGCACTTTGTTTGCTCTCCTGCACGGATTCAAACTCCTCGCCACAGTTGACGGAAGCACCGCAAACGCCCACGCAAGAGTATATCTTCGAGGGAACAGAACCCTTCTGGCAAATGGAAATCCATAACGACTCCATCCTTCTTTTTTGCGACAACAAGGAGGTGCACATGCGCGCTACGTTTGCTGAAAAAAACGTGAATGGCAATACCATCGGCTTTTCTAATGACGAAATCTATGGCATCATCAACGAGAACTGGAAACACAACTGCTGCTATTCCATCTCTGAAAAGGATTCCTTACCCTACGAGATTTTCTTTGTGTTTGAAGGGAAAACCTACAAAGGGTGCGGAGAGAAACGACATTCCTCTCTCCTCTTTTCCGACGGAGAATCGGCCACTATCATTAATAAATATCTGGATTACAATAATATTGACTCCATCAACGTCTCCCAAAAATCGTTTGTCGCCACCTACCATCATTGCGGCAAAGGACTTTTCCATTTTCAAAAACAAGATTTGAAATTCATCAAGGACAAAACGTTGCGGGAAGAGATTGCCTACTACTATGCCATTCGGGATGATGAGGAGAATTTGTGCGAAGAACCCACCGCTGTCCTGCTATCGCAGGGAGGAGAGGAGTTCTATCTCAATACATTGAAAAAAGTGGAAAACGCCTGTAGTTTTCCTGAAAACACGCCCGTCACCTGCCAAGCCTACTGGCTGAAAATTCACACCCCCAACGGCGTTTTCGATGAGGTGGTGATTGAAAGTATGAAAAAGTCCCAAGAATGAGCATGAAACCGCTAACATCCACATTGTTGCTTTTCGCCCTCCTGCTGTGCGCCGCCTGCGGACAATCGGCAGCTAAGGAAATGGCCGGAACGGAATCTCCCGTTCCCGACACGAGTGCTATAATTGCTACCGTGGAACGGAATTTGGCCACAATGGGCGAAATGCCCCCTGACAATATCGAGGACGACAATCGCTATGATCTTGCTGTTGACCTTTTGGATACACTTGTGGATTTGGTCAACATCCATCATGTTAATCTCAACCGTTTTGAAACTCTTGATCACACGGAAACGCCAGATCATAAACTTTCATTTTGCTCCTTCTACCTCAACTGCTTCTGCACAGCTCCACCCGCCTATTCTCTGATTGTATGGGACACACCATTGGGGAAAAAAGCACAAAAATGGGGTTGGCAAGAACGAATGCTATCAATTCACGAAATCGATACTGCCAACGGATTGTATCTGCTGTTGTTATCTGAAAAGCTGTCTGGTGCGGAGTACCAGAATACGGCACAGGTTATTCAAATTACAGGCGATACACTCCATACGAATTATCCTGCTTTTGCAGATGGGCCAAGGTTTTCCGTACATAATGGTGTCTTCTCTTACGATTCTCAAAGCAAAACATTGAGTTGCAAGAGCGTTGATATTGAGAAGGATTTCTCTTTCTCTCTGAAATTCGACGGTAATCGCTTCAAACCAGAAAATTAGCCTTACTTTTGCGTATGAAACCGCTAACATTCATATTGTTGCTTCTTTCCCTCCTGCTGTGCGCCGCCTGCGGACAATCGGCAGCTAAGGAAATGGCCGGAACGGAATCTCCCGTTCCCGACACGAGTGCTATAATTACTGCCGTGGAACGGAATTTGGCCACAATGGACGAAATGCCCCCTGACAATATCAAGGACGACACCCTTCCGGAAAATCTCGCTCAACAGCTGCGTCTTTTCTTTTCATGCGCCTCCATAGAAGAAATCAACCGGTTCATTAATCCTGAAATTGGACTAACTATTCTTTACGCAAATGGCTGCTATCCCGAATATTCCCAACTGGATAGTCTTGACCCTAACAAAAATGCCTATCAATACACTCTTCCTTTTTGGATTTCTGAATCGCTCTTTCAATCTATTGATTTCAAGAATTTAAAAATCAATCATTTCCAATACACATACACTCCTGTCTTCCAGCGGGAAACCATTTTCAGGGAGGGCGTGTTCATCGACCAAAGTGAGGACAAAACGGTGATGAGCAATGTCATTAAGAACCTCATCCAAACACGGGGTAAGGAGGGTGCGGATGCGAGCTACCTGAAAAAACTGAAAAAAGATCTTGCCTTTTATAAAAAGATGGAAAAGAACTCTCTACGGATTGTGATAACCGACAAAAAGTCGCCCACTGTTGGAGGGAAAACAAGGATTTTTCACTTTCATGAAAAGAACGGCAGATTGTACCTCTTCCTCATTGATTTTTATTCCATTGACGGGAGCGTGTAACGTACTTGTGCTTTAAGTTCCATTCTCTTTTCCGCGGCATCACCTGCGGTGTTCTTCCGTACCTGCCGCCCGTGCCGCGGACAGACGCACAAGGCCTCCCCGCCCCCAGATTGCGCTCCACTAACGTTTCGCTTATCTGGGGTTAATAAGATATCACCTCTCCGAGGTGAACTTCTCCCATTTATTGATTGGCTGCCATAATATGACAGCCCTACCTGTTCTCACCTTAACTCCTTCGTTCCTTAACTTCTTAACTCTAACCTTTCAATTTTCATTTTTCAATTTTCAATTTAATGAAGTTGTCGTATCTTTGCCGCCCGTTTGTAAACTGCGAAATAGTGCCTTCACATACACATACGACCAACCGTTTTTCAGCTGTCCTCACGGCGGTGCTCGCCGCGTGCCTGCTGCTGTCGGTGGGCACGTCCAACGCACAGTTCTACAACGGCTCGCAGCTCTCTTTCAGCAAAAACCGCGTGCAGTACCAGAAACAGAACTGGCAGTACTACCGCACCACCCAGTTCGACGTCTATTTCTACCCGACGGGAAAGCAGCTGGCGGAATACACGCTGGAGGAAGCCCCGAAGGTGATTGACGAAATCGAACGGATGTTCAACTACACCGCCTCCAAGAAAATCCAGTTCATCGTCTATAACACCCAGTCCGATTTCCGGGAGTCGAACTTTGCCTACGACAACGACAATTTTTACAACCAAGGCGGAATCACAAACATTTACGGCACAAAGATTTACCTCTATTTCGACGGCAACCGCGCCCATTTCGACAAGATGATGAAAGCCGGCGTGACGAACCTTTACGCTCACTGGATCATCAACGGAAGCTCGGTCGGAGCCAACATCTCCAGCGACTACCTGCTGAATGTGCCGAACTGGTATTTTTCGGGATTATCATCCTATATTTCAGAGAATTGGAGCGCAGAAACCGACGCTTACGTCAAGAACGGCATCCTGTCGCAGCGGTATGCCGACTTTGACGAGCTGACGCCCGTGGAGGCCACTTACGCCGGCCATTCGTTTTGGAAGTACATCGCCGACGAGTTCGGGGAGAGCGCCATCCCCGCCATCCTCTACGCCACCCGCTCCTCGCGAAGCCACGAACGGGGGTTCTATAACGTGACGGGTGTGCCGTTCAAGTATCTTTTAATCGACTGGTACAGACATTATTACGTCATATACAAGAAGGACATCAAGCGCGAAAAGCCCGAGGACGACGGCCTCCTCGCACGCGCCAAACGGAGCAGGGACTACCGCCAGTTCCGGCTCGCGCCCGACGGCAAAAGCTACGCCTTCGTCACCAACGAGGCCGGCAAGGTCATCATCTGGCTCAAGACGGAGGAGGACAAGAAACCGCGCCGCATTTTCAGCCGCTACCAGAAGACCGAGGACAATCCCGACCTCACCTTCCCGCTGCTCGCCTGGCACCCCAACGGCGACGTGCTCGCCTTCACCCTCGAGGATGCCGGCCGCTGCTACTACTACCCGTACAAAGTCAGCGAACGGAAGCACGAAAAGAGAATCCTGATCGATGTGGAGAAAATCACCGACTTCGCCTTCTCGCCCGACGGGAAGCTCATCGCCTTCTCCGGATTCCTGAAAGGGCAGTCCGACATTTTCGTCTATAGCCTCCGCGCCCGCTCGTTCCAGAATATCACCAACGACTTCTACGACGACTACGCGCCGCGCTTCTTCAACGGGAACAAGCAGATCGTCTTCTCCTCCAACCGCCCCGACAACCGCCTGCACCCCAAGGAGGACTTCCGGAACCTTTCCCCGCAAAAGACCTACGACCTGTTCGTCTATAACTACGCCGACAAGGACACGACGCTGCTGCGGGTCACCTACACGCCCGATGCGAACGAGACGGGAGCACGCGCCATCGACGGCCGCACCCTCACCTTCCTGAGCGACGCCAACGGCATCAACAACCGCTACACCGCCCGCTTCGACAGCACCATCAGCACCATTGACACCGCCATCCACTACGCCTATTACGCACAGAACCAGCCTAATACGGACTACGCATACAGCATTTTCGAGCAGGATTACAATCCGGCAACGGGCGAAGTGGCGGAAATCATCCTGCGGAAAGGCGCGAAGCGGCTCCATATCAAACCGTTCCAGCCGGAGACGACGATTGCGACTCCGTCCGACGCTTCCTATTTGGAGAAGATGCAGCGCGACCAGGCCCGGAAGGACAGCATTGCGGCGGCGAACCGGCTGAAGTTCGGCAGCAGCACCGGTCCGCGGCACCGTTTCCGCCAGCTGCACCTCAGCGACCTGAAACGCTCCAGTGCGCCCGACGCAGAAGCCAACGACGACAGTCCGGTCACGCCCGACACCACCTCTGTCGAGCACCACGCCGCCCGCAACTACTACACCCAGTTCACTGTCAACAAGCTGATTACGCAGGCCGACTTCAGCTTCCTGAACACAACGTACCAACAGTTCACCGGCGGCACCTCGCCCGTCTATCTCAACACGGGCATCAACGCCCTCGTGATGGTCGGCATCAACGACCTGTTCGAGGATTACCGCATTACCGGCGGCTTCCGCCTCTCCTTCGACCTCAAGAGCAACGAGTTCATGGTCAGCTACGAAGACCTGCACCGGCGGCTCGACCACCAGGTGGTCTTCTACCGGCAGAGCATCAAGGATGTCATTGATTATTATTACTATAAGCAATATTCCAATAGCCTCTTTTACATAATAAAGTACCCGTTTAACAAGCTGAACAGCCTGCGTCTCACGCTGACGGGGCGGTACGAGAAGTTCGTGATGGCAGGACTGAACGACTATTCGCTGGCGGCGGCGGACGAGCGCCACTTCTGGGGTGCCGTCAAACTGGAGTACATCTTCGACTCCTCCAAGGAGCTGTTCACCAACCTGTGGCGCGGCAGCAAGGTCAAGGTTTTCGGCGAGTACCAGCACCGCATCGACCGCGACAACATGCACCTTTTCGTGGTGGGCTTCGATGCCCGCAAGTCGGTGAAAATCTACCGCAACATGACGTGGGCGACGCGCATTGCGGCCAGCACCAACTTCGGCACCAGCCGCCTCGTCTATTACATGGGCGGCGTGGACAACTGGATTTTCGCCAAGTTCAACAGCGACATCTGGGTCGATCTCAGCAAGAACTACGCCTATCAAACGTTGGCGACGAATATGCGCGGCTTCCAGCAGAACATCCGCAACGGCACATCTTTTGTAGTGATCAGCACCGAATTCCGAATACCCTTCGTGCAGCTGATTGCCCAGCGGCAGTTGGCTAACCAGTTCTTCAACTCGTTGCAGGTGGTGGCGTTCGGTGACTTGGGTACGGCGTGGACGGGACTCACGCCCTATTCGGAGGACAACTGTCTCTATACGAGATGGGTAACTTCCGGCGACATCACTGCGATGGTGAAGCGGCAGGTGGAGCCGTTTGTCGGCGGTTTCGGGCTGGGGCTCCGCGCCAAATTGTTCGGCTACTTTTTGCGCCTTGACTACGCGTGGGGGGTGGAAGACTACAAAATCAAGGATAAAAGGGGGAGACTTCACTTCTCCATAGGCCTTGATTTTTAATGGAAAAGCCTCATAATCATAATTTTTCAAAAAATAATTATACCCAATCCATTATTCGCAAGAATTTTGTATTTTTGCCCGCTTAATTTGCAATTAGTAATTTAAATCATAGTTATATGAAAAAGACCTTATTACTTGCACTCTTGTGCTGCCTGTTTTCCTTCGGATTTGCAGGCAATCCCGTCCCTGTCAATGATGCAAGGACTGTTTCCGTAAACTTCATTAAGGCCGTTTATCCTGACATGAATGTGAGCGCTTCTGATTTCGTACTCAAACATACGGAGTTGGATGAGAATGGCGAGCCTGTTTTCTATCAATTCGCAATCAGGGAACAAGGATTCATCCTCGTTTCCGCCAATGATGCGGTTGATCCGGTGCTGGCCTATTCTGTCACCAACACTTTTGACAAGAATCTTCCCATTTATGCCACCAGCGCCTATCGTGAAGAAATCATTGCCGCCAAAAACACTGTGAATCCCAATGCACTCAAGGCTTGGAACAAGCTGATGGCAGAACCCACCCGTGAGACCATCGGCCAATACATTTCTGACGAAATTGCACCTTTTGTCACCTCCGAATGGAACCAGGGTGAATATTTCAACTACCTTTGCCCTGCCCAAGAGGATGCTTCACAGTACCAACAGAACATCAACTGCGACAACCATGTTCCTGCCGGTTGTGTGGCAACGGCCATGACGCAGGTTATGTACTACTACCGTTATCCTGAATACGGTGTAGGTGGTGTGGGTTATCACCCCATCCATTACGAGTATGATGACAACAACAACCCTACTGACACCTTCACCTATCCGTGGCAGGTTCAGAGTTTCAACACACTGCACGAATATGATGTGATGCCCAGCATCGTCAACTTTTACGCAGGTGAAGTGGCGAAACTGATGTGGCACGCTGGTATGTCCGTTCTGATGGACTATGGGCCAACAGGTTCCGGCGCCCAATCAGCCGATGCCCTCACCGCATTGAAAGACAATTGGGGATACAACCGTACGGCACAGTTCTACAGCCGCGGCGATTTTTCCAACACCAAGTGGGCCGACACACTCACCAAGGAACTGAGAGCCCTGCACCCCATCTACTATTCCGGCGCTGACGCACAAGGAGGCCACGCTTTCGTTTTGGACGGCTTCCAGATTGTCAATGATGTCAACAGTACCCCCCACTATGGTGACACCATCGCCAACATCGACCATGTGGACACTGTCACCACTTACGAATATGACATCGACACCATCGCCCATGTCGTAGAAATTGACACCACTATTATGGAGGACCTCTCCGAAGTTTATGACACCACTTTCTCCTATACATACGACACCACCAATGTATATACTATCGTCCACTATGACACCGTATATTATTATACTCATACCGACAGTCTGATCACTTATACGATGGACACTGTCCTCAACAACACGATGCTTCACATCAACTGGGGTTGGGGTGGTTCCGGTAACGGATACTACAAGCTCACTGGCGCCGGTCACATGGGCGGCTATGTCCAGAATGAGGCTGCTATGATTGGTGTTTATCCTGCCAACCAAGCTGCCAAAGCGACTACCGGGAACAAACGTGTTGTCGGATCCAGAGGTTCCATCAGTGACGGTGCAGGTAATATCAACTACGAGCCCAACACTGACCGCACTTGGACCATTGTCGCCAAAGAGGCCACAAGATACACCTTCCGCTTCCTCCGCCTCGCCACCGAAGCCAACAACGACGTGATCATTTTCTACAAGAACGGTGACCTCAGCAACGAAGAAAGACGCGTTTCCGGCAATACCCTTCCCTCTTCTTTCAGCATCAATGCAGACAGTGTTACCGTACGCTTCCTCACCAATGGCAATGATGTGACAGACAAAGGCTTTGTCCTTGATTTCTCCGCTACTATAGCAAGCCCCTACTGCAGCGAAAACCCCGTCACCCTTACTGGCAGTGGCACCATTTCCGACAAAGGTGATGCCAATGTCGCCTCCGAAACCGAATACCGCCCTGATGGTATGTGCAAATGGGAAATCAACGGTGCCAATACCGTCTATTTCTCCTATCCGAAAATCGAACTCGGTCTCGGTGACTATGTTGACATTTATGAATTCACCTATCCTAACAAATATGAACTGCTGAAACGTATTGACATTTACAACTGGCCTGATGCCGATGTTTTCACCACCCACAGCCCCAGAATCAAGATCTTCTTCGTCACTGACAACTACGATGAAAAGGCTGGTTTCGAACTCACCTATCAGATCATCACCAGTGTCAAGGAAAACGGTATCACTGACCTCAACATCTTCCCGAATCCTGCCAGCAGCACCCTGAACGTGATGCTCACCACCGAGGAAGCCGGCCAGCTCACCTTCAGAGTCTCCGATATGAGCGGACGCACCATCTCCACCGAAAGCGTTGAAAACTACGGCGGCGAAATGATGCACACACTCAATGTCAGCAACCTTTCCAAAGGCATCTACCTCCTCAGCATTGAAGGAAATCAAGGCAAGAGCGTCCACAAATTCATCGTTGAATAATTCTTTTTTAACCATCATATAAAAAGAGGTTCGCCAAAAACGAACCTCTTTTTTTTCTTTGAAAAAATGAAAATTGGCGATTCAAAAAAAATTGCTATTTTTGCGGCTCGTTTTTTTGAATAAAATTTTATAGTATGAAGATATTCCGTTTTCTCCTGATTGCATTCACATTGCAACTCGCGCTCGGTTTCTCCCTTACGCTGAACGCGCAGAAACTTAAAACAGATGATGTCCCTGGTGACGTAACCCAGTCATTTTCATCCGAATATCCCGATGCAAAAATTTCGTCTTGGGTTTTGGAAGACAACCAGTACGTCGCCAACTTCAAGGATGACGGCTCCATCGGCAAAGCTTTTTTCAAAAATGACGGAACGTGGCTGAAGACCACCTACGACATCCCCACTTCCGAAATCCCGCTCAGCATTTCCAAATATGTCACGGAAAACTATCCGAACTATGAAATTTCCGTCTGCCATCTTCGTGAAATGCCGAAAGTGAACACCCACTACTACCTGGAGGTGCGCTTCCCCGAAGTGGGCAGCAAAGACCTTCCTTCCGTGCTCACTTTCGACTATGTGGGCAACCTCATCAAACGTCAGGATCCGGAAGGCTTTGTGCTGCGTACCGACGAACCGGCAAAAGCGACTGCCACCACACCGAAACCGGCGAAAAACGAGAATGCGGGAGCTTCCCAAAAGCCGTCCAAGAACGACAATGCCGGCGCTTCCCAGAAACCGGCGAAAAATGAAGAGCCCGCTGCCGTCGCCGCTCCCGTCCAGCCCGGACGTGTCGAAGTGGTGAAGAATGACGCCCCCGCCGTTTCAGAAAAGCCCAGCAAAGTGGATAGCAAACCCGCCAAAGAAGAGGCTTCCGCAAAACCGGAAAAAGCCAAGAAAGAAAAGAAAGGTAAAGAAGTGGAAGAGCCCTTTGACCCGTGGGCAAAATATGCCGTAGATGAGAAAAAGGTGCCCGCAACCGTCCAGAAGATGTTCAAGAAAAAGGCCACCAAGCCCGAACAGACACAGTGGTTCCTTGTCGGTGAGACCTACATCGGCAAGTGCGTCGTCAGAGAGCTCCCCGTGGAAGTGTATATCTCCAAAAAAGGCGTGTGGAAGAAAACCTACTCCTACATGCTTCAGGAACGCATCACCAGCGCCATGACCAAACACATCGAGACCTATTATAAAGGATACAAGTTCATCAAGGCGTTCAAGGAACTCCGCGCCGACAAGCAGAACAAGGTTTATGTGGAATTCTACGAAAAGAAGAATTATAAGAAGAAAATTCCGACCGGCATCTGGTTTGACGAAAAGACCCGCAAGATGATCCGTACCGTTGACCCGAACTTCGAAGATCCTTTCAACGATCCCGACCTGTTCACCAACGTGGAACCCTCTCAAGAAGACATCCAAGCAGCCATTGACGAACTTCCGGCCGCTGTCAAGTCGTATGTCTCCTCCAACTACCCGCCGTACAAAATCCGCGAGGCCGACACCGAAAACGATCCGGATCTCGGCGACATCTACCGCGTGGAAATCACTTCCGGCGGCACTGACTACATCACCCTCTTCTTCGACAAGAGCGGAAAATTCCTGAAAAAGGAGATGAGCGACGGCAAGAAAACCGTGAAATCCTTCGGTGACTACGACGAAATCGAAGTTCCTGAAGTGGTGATCAACGCCTTCAACGCCAAGTTCCCGCGTGTGGACAACCCCACTTGGGATGAAGATGAAAACGAGAACTTCAATGTCCAGTTCATCGGCACCAAGGGCAAGGAACTGTGCATCTTCTCCCCCGACGGCCGTCTTTTGGAAGACCTCTTCTACCTCGACGCTGCCAAGGTGATGCCCGAAATCGAAAGCTATCTCAAATCCACCTACGGGAAATACGAAATCATCAATTATTTCTCTGTAAAGAAAGATAATTCAAACCACTACAAACTGAAGATTATGCCCAACAAGTCGAAGTACCCCAAGTACTTGTGGTTCTCCGCCAAGGGCGAATTTGAAGAGGAAGAAGAATAAAACTGACATATTCAACGTTCATAAGGCGCGTGACCCCAAGCTTCGGCTTCGACACGCGCCTTTTAAATAACCAACAGTATGGCCTATATTGAAATCAAACTGACTTTAGCGCAAGCGGAACCGTGGAAGGATGTCTTCACCTCCCTCCTTGCCGATGCGGGCTGCGACAGCTTTATGGACGGCGAGTCTGAAAACATTCTGCTGGCCTATATCAAAGAGGAACTGTATGATGCGGAGGCTGTCCGGCAGCTTCTTCAAAACCACGGCTTTGACACCGAGGTGACATACGAAATCAGCCGTATCGAAGAACAGGACTGGAATGCCGTATGGGAAGCCAGCTACGAACCGGTGACCATTGCCGGCCGCTGCCACATCCGTGCCCCGTTCCACAAACCATGCCCCGATGTGGAGTACGAAATCATCATTGAGCCGAAAATGTCGTTCGGAACGGCACACCACGAAACCACTTCCCTGATGATTGAATACATTCTGGAAGAGGACTTTACGGGAAAATCAATATTGGATATGGGCTCCGGGACGGGCGTTTTGGCCATCCTCGCCCGCAAACGCGGCGCCGTCCCCGTCGTCGCCATCGACAACGACCCGTGGGCTTACGAAAACAACATCGAGAACAACGCCCGCAACGGCATCGGCGACATCACCGTGAAACTGGGGGATGCGTCCGCCATCGGCGAACAGGTTTTCGACGTCATCATCGCCAACATCAACCGCAACATCCTGCTCAACGACATGCACCTGTATGCCAAGTCGATGCGCCCCGGCTCCATCATCTTCTTCAGCGGCTTCTACCAAGGCCACGACCTCGACACCATCAAAGCCAAAGCTGCCTCCCTCGGACTGGAGTTCGTCTCCAACAAGGTCCGCAACGAATGGACCGCCGCAAAATTTATCAAATTATGAATAAAAATAATTCCTATTAGCACCCCGAAGGGGTAAAAGATAATAGCCGGACGTGAAACGTTCGGTACAGGGTATAGGGTACAGGGTATAGGGTACAGGGTATAGTAATTTAAAATATATGATTATGAAAAAACTATTCATTTTATGTATGGCAATGATGATGGTGGCGACCTCCTGCAAGAAGGCGCTCACCGTGAAAGTTGATAACGCCTCCGTGGGCATCGCAAGTGAGGTGTTGGTAATCATGGATAAATCGGTATGGCCGCAGGAGATTCAGGACAGTGTCCGCAGCCTGCTGAGCGTGCCGCAGCCCTGCCTCAATCAGGCGGAGCCGATGTTCGACGTGCTGCTGTTAGACGAGGAGTTCTTCCAAGCCGACAAGCAGCGCCACTATAACATCGTCCGTTTTGAAGTCACGCAGGACGATTCCGCCACCTGCGAAATTTCAAAGGGCATTTATGCCAACCCGCAAGTTTTGGTGGAGGTTAAAGGAAAGGACCTGAATGCCTGCTTCCAGCGCTTTGTGGATCAGCAGGAGGAAATCCGTACTGCCTTGTACGAGAATGACATAAAGAAGATTTCGGCGGCTTACGAAACCATCCTCAATGTGGAGCTGCAACGCCGCATCAAGGACAAGTTCGGGATTCTGCTCACCGTGCCGAAGGACTACAGCGTGGCCCGCGAAGGCGACGACTTCCTCTGGATTGCCTACCGCACCGCCGTCAACGACCGTTTCGTGATGATTTACCGTTCCGACAGCACAGTCATTACGAAGGAGAGCATGATCAACGACCGCAACAATTTCTGCCGCAAATTCATTGAGGGAGAAAAAGATAGCGTTCATCCTGTGGTTACTCGCTTGGCTGACCTCCCCGATGCGCGTCCGATGCAGCTCGGCAGCAAAATCGGTATGGAGATGCGCGGCCTCTGGGAGACGGAAAACGACTATATGGGCGGTCCCTTCTACCATTTTTCCTACGTGAATGCGCAAAACAAGTGTATCAGCGTGGACGGTTTCGTCTATGCGCCCAACGAACCGAAGCGAGACTATCTCCGTCAGGTTGAGGCTATTGTAAAATCTGTAAAATAATTTTGCAACATTTCTGAATTTCTCGCGTCTTGCCCTTTTGTGAAACCGATGGATGAAAAAGAACTTGTCGAAAAGTGCCTTGGAAACGACAAAAGTGCCCAAAAGCTACTCTACGACACCTATTCATCGCAAATGATGGGGTTGTGCATGAGGTATGCCAATTCGCGGGAGGAAGGTGAAGATATTCTGATAGAAGGATTTACGAAGATTTTCTCCAACCTGCAAAACTTCCGTTTCGATTGCAGCCTCGGCGCGTGGATGCGAAGGATTATGGTGAACACAGCCATCAGCCATTTCCGGATGCACCACAAGCACCACAACACGCTGCCGCTCGAAAATGCCGAAGGCGAGCTCAGAGGCACGCACGAACTGCCCTCTGACCACATTCAGGAAAAGGAGCTGCTGGCACTCATCCAACGGATGCCCGAGACCTACCGCGTCATCTTCAACCTCGCGGTGATTGAAGGCTACTCACACCAAGAGATCGGCGCGATGCTCGACATACAGGAAAGCACCTCGCGCTCGCAGCTGACACGGGCACGCAACTGGTTGAAGGAAAGACTATAACGGTGTAAATCACCCTTTTTAATATGAGAGAAGAAGAAATCAAACGGCTATTGGAAAATGTGGAGGTGACGCCTTCAGCGCACTGCTGGGAGGCGATTTCCAGCAACATTGCTGCTGGAACCGGTGCAGCTGCCACCACTGCGGCAAAAGTAGCGGGACACGCACTCTCCACCACCGCCAAAGTCATCATTGGGGTTGTCGGTGCCGCCGCAGTGGCCACCACCGCCGTCATCCTCGCCGTCACCGGAGCCTTCTCTCCGAAAGAAAAGGTAACTCCTGAAAAACAGATTGTTGTAACAGAGACGACCCGCACGGACGAAACGGTGCCGGTTGTCGAAGAAAACGTTTCCTCCGTCATTCCCGCCCAACCTGCCGAAAACACAGCCACGCCCGCAACGGCACTCCCGTCCGCAGCCACTGCTGATGAAAGTCCCGTCGCAGTTGCTACCAGCTCCCCTGCCCCATCGGAACCCGCCCCGAAAGCTGCGGTAAGTCCAGCGCCAACCGCACCAACGGCCTCACCCGCTCCGAAAGCTACGTCATCCGCCACGCCCGCAAGTGCATCAGCGGCTCCGTCCACGACCAAACCAGCCCCGAAACCTACGGCACCAACCAAACCCGCCCAAACCTCCTCCCTCACCGACCTTTCAGACCCCGTTTTGGAAGATGCCGAAACCCTCAGCAGCATCGACTTCGCGCCGCCAGTAGCATTGGTCATCCCCAATGTCATCACCCCCAACGGCGACGGCTACAACGATGTATTCATCATCCAAGGTATTGAGCAAAC
>Ga0310696_10005450_pt1 | contig 15354 bp, 13 predicted proteins | sample AusTroGonzalo_MG_4_FD_203885 | JGI IMG/M metagenome (GOLD analysis project Ga0310696, IMG submission 203885) | Bovine rumen microbial communities from tropical cattle in Woodstock, Queensland, Australia - Gonzalo_02 (v2) (version 2) | ecosystem: Host-associated > Mammals > Digestive system >...
TAAACAGGTTATCCGGCGTCAGCCCGGAATCCGGCGCGGGATCCTCCGGCAGCGCAGGGATCTCCTTCAGCAGCAGCACCGGCCCTTTCCAGTCCGGCAGCAGTCCCGTCAGGCTTTCGTCCGCGATCAGCAGTTTCGCACCCGCGTCCTTCACCATGTATTGGAGCCTCTCCGGCGGATAGCTCGGGTCCAGGGGCTGGTAGGCGGCCCCGGACTTCAGCGCGCCCAGTGCTGTTACAGCCATATATTCACTTCGGGGAATCAGAATGGAAATCACGTCCTCCGGTCCGATCCCGAGGTTCCGGGCATGCGCAGCGATCCGGTTGCTTATGGCATCCAGTTCCCGGTAGGTCATCCGGTTTCCCCCGCAGATCACGGCGGTCCGTTCGGGATACTGCGCCGCGGCTCGGCGGAACAGCGTCACGATATCTGTCTCCTCGATCGCCTTTTCGGTATGGTTGAAGCCCTCCAGCCGCTGCTTGTATGCTTCGCTGACCAGCGTCATCTCCTGCAGGGTTTCTTTGGCAAACATCTCCCGGACGATCTGTAGATAGGTCTCCATGAAGCTCTCCGCCCAGTCCCTGCTGTAGCGGTCGCTCCGGTAGCCCAGGTGAAACCGGTACTGCCCGGGCGCGTCCTGGCTGACTTCGAAAAGCACCGGCGTCGCTTCAATATGCGCCGCGTCATAGATCCGCTCAACATCCGCCTCCCGTCCGCTCACCAGTACTCTCGTGGACAGCCCGCCGTGATAGGCGAACAAAAGCTGCGGCTTCAGGTCGAGCATTTCCGCCAGTTTCAGATAGGGGTAGCGTGCGTGCCTGCGGCTTTCTTCCAGCCGGGCGTTTACCTGCTTCAGCAGGGCATCGATCCTGTTCTCTTCTCTCAGATCCATCCGGAACGGCAGCGTTCGCACCAGCATGCCGACTGTGTGCGCGGTCGCCTCGTCGCGTCCTGCCGAGATTGTGTTGAACAGAACGTCCTGCTGCCCGGTGAATACCGAAACCAGGGAACCGAACGCCGCGGTAAAGAAGGCGGACGTGGAGAACCCCACCCGGTGGCGCAGCGCCGAAAACATGTTTTCGTCAAGCTCCGCGCAGCGGGTCAGCCATCCCTGGCTTTTTTGGTCTTCCCATCTGTCCCGTTCCGGTACGCAGTCGGTCTCGCAGCCGGTGAGCAATGCCTTCCAGTAGGCCAGCGCATCGTCCGCCTCCTCCGTCTGAAGCCATTTTGCCTCAATCTCCGCAAGCTCAAACGGGCTCACGCGCTCTTTCTCCGGTTCCCCGCCGTCCAGCGCAAGGCCTACGTCCTGATCCAGTATTTTTTCGCTCGTTCCGTCAAAAACCACATGGTGGACATCCTCGAACAGATAAAGCCCCGACGGCGTGCTATAGATCTCAAACCGCGCGAGCTTCCCGCCGTTCAGGTCAAATGGTCGCACAAGGCTTTCCTTCCTCCGGGCGAACTCTTCGTCGGACAAGGTGTATATTGGGATTTCAGGCGGCGTATCATCCGTCCTCAGGCAGATGTTCCCCTCCTCGTCTTCAGCAAGTACAGCGTTCAGCGCGGGATGCGCGTCGATTGCTTTGAGCAGTGCCTTTTTCAGCCCTTCCGGGTCCACGTCCCCGTGTACATGGCCCAGGAAGGGAAGATTGTACAGTGTTGATTCGGGGTAAGCGATACATTCCAGATAAACGCCTTGCTGGCTGCTGCTTAGTCTGCCGGTCATAGAACTTTTCTCCTTGCTGTTTTTTTGCGCTGATCTCTTTTGGGTATATTATACCACATGATCAGTAAAACCGAAAACAAGTTTCTGAAAGGGCCTGCGCATTCGCGCAGGCCCTTCACACATCCGGAAAACTACCTTGGCTTTGTCCCGGCCCGAACAGCCGTTTATCCGTTCTTGCCCTTACAGGCACCGGGCCGAAGGGGTGTGGGGGCGACCGGAAAGCCCTCACATCTATTCCGGCTCATACAGCCGCTTATTCGTTTCTACCCTTACGGACATCGAACCGAAGGGGTGTGGGGGCGACCGGAAAGCCCCCACATTTAGCTCAGCTCATTCCACCGCTTCTGGGCCCTGTCCGACCCGAGATAGAAGAACAGGACAAGATCCACCGCGATCATCACCGCGGTAATGATGATCCCGTAGATCGTAACGTCAACCTTTTCGCGAAGCACCATGAAATACAGCACGCCGGTTCCGACCACCAGCGCGATCGTTGACAGCATCGGGATCAGGGAACTGCTTGTACTCTTGGCGGCCTTGGCAATGCTCGGATAGTCCAGCTTGCCGAAGTGCAGGTTGGAGATCAGGCCCAGCAGGGCATTGAAGCAGTTGAACGCGATCGGCATCAGGAACATCAGGATGACGCCCGGAACGGTCAGAATCTTGGCAACAAACAGATACAGGATCGAGCAAATGATCGATACCGGGATTGCCAGCACCAGATGGGACAGCAGCTTGCCCCGCAGCACTTCCTTTGCCCGCACCGGCATGCTTTTGAGAATCCACAGGTTTTTGCCCTCCACCGAGATGGAGCAGCCGGAAATCGTGGTCATCGCGGCGAAGAAACTGGTCACAAACGCTGCGGTCACGGTGGTATAGGCGCCCGGATTCGAAATCTCGGGGATTTTCGCCAGCACGTTCTTGATGATGGAATCGCCGGAAACCATCGCGAAGATGGTCATGCCGATGCTGTACAGCAGGCCCAGGCCCGCGTTTGTCATGTAGGGCGGGCTGTTGAAGAACCGGGCCAGGTCCTTCTTTGCCATGGACCAAACGACCGGAGATCCCTTCAGCGCCGTCGCTTCATACTTCTGCTTCTTTGCGGCGTTCCGTGCCGTCACAATCTTGATGAAGCTCTTGCTCAGCACAAAATAGGTGATGGCAAACGGCGCAATGCAGATTGCCGCGAAGACCAGCAGCATCCCCCAGTTGACGTCCGCGATGGCCAGACCCATGGCGTACAGGGGATACAGCACCCGGCGGAATGCCGCCGCAATATCGCCGGCATTCTCCGTGAGCGTTGCGAAAAAGCCCTTGTTCACGCCCATGGTCACGGCAAACAGCGCACCGATCGCAATCAGGGACAGGATCGTCTGAACCAGGACCTTCTTCCCGGTGCGCCGCGTGATATAGGAGACCAGCCAGGCCAGCAGGCAGGAGATCGTCGTGGACAGAAGCGGCAGCAGCAGCGCGCATACGATCAGCAGGATCCAGCTAAGCGCGGAAATGCCTCCGGTCTGTGCCGAAACCGTGTAGCCCGCGGCGCACAGCATCACCAGTGTGAACAGCGAGTTCAGGAAATAGACCGATCCGACGCGGCTCGCGAGGATCGCGGAAGGGGAAATCGGCATGCTCAGCAGCAGCTCGTTGTCCTTCGCTTCAAAGATCACGCCCTGCGCGTAGAACAGCGTCAGGAACAGTGCCAGAATGAATCCCGCCGCGCCGGCGAACGCGTAGAATGCCCAGGCCTCGCCCCGTTCCGCCAGCCTGGCGCAGATATTGCCGAGCAGCGCGTTGACTCCGGCACAGCAGCCGATCAGGATCAGGATCCCCAGCACGATCAGCAGCGCATAGGTGCCGAATTTGGCGGCTTTCTTGCCTTTTGACTGGCCGGTCAGCTGGTCTGCCAGGGCCAGCAGCCGGTTTTTCAGCAGTATTTTAAGCATGCTCTTCCTCCACCTTTATGTCGTCCACCAGTTCGAGGAAGACTTCTTCCAGGCTCTCGTTGCCCCGCACCGTCGCGATGTCGCCGTCGGCCAGCAGCTTGCCGCCCTTGATGATGGCAATCTTGTCGCACAGCTTTTCCGCCACTTCCAGCACATGGGTGGAGAAGAAAATCGCGCCGCCGTTGTCGCAGAAGTTCCGCATGAATTTCTTCAGGATGAATGCCGCTTTCGGATCCAGGCCCACAAAGGGCTCGTCCATGATCAGCAGCTTCGGCTCATGCATCAGCGCGGCGACGATCGCCAGCTTCTGCTTCATCCCGTGGGAATAGGAAGCCACCTTCTCAGCCAGCGCGTTGGTAATGCCCATATCTTCGGCATACTCCGCGATATGCTTTTCCCGCACGTCGACGGGAACGCCGTACACGTCGCCCACGAAGTTCAGGTAGCGGATCCCGCTCATGAACTCATACAGGTCCGGGTTGTCCGGGATATAGCTCATGATCTTCTTGCATTCCAGCGGCTTCTTCTTGATGGACATGCCGTTCACCAGGATCTCGCCCTCCGTGAAGTCCAGCAGGCCGCAGCAGGCCTTGATCGTCGTGGTCTTTCCCGCTCCGTTGTGGCCCAGGAAACCGTAGATCTCGCCCGGCCTGATATGAAGGCTCAGGTCATCCACGGCCTTGGGGCCGTTCGCACTGTACTGTTTCGTGTAGTGGTTAATCTGGAGCATGTGTAAAAACCTCCTTAATTATAGCTTTTCTTTCCGAAGGAGCGCGAGGACGATCGGAAAGCCCTCGCATCAGGTTAAACCTTCTTCCCCTGCTTCTATCTCTTCTTCCAGGTCATACAGGTAGTAGTATTCGTCGTAGAATCCCAGGCAGGCGTCCATCCCCGCGTTGGTCCCCAGCGCCTTGTACAGCACCAGATCCCAGGACCCGTACTTTTTATACAGCTCGTCCGCTGTCGGGCCTTCCTCGTGTCCGTATGTTTCCAGGTTCCTCTTCTTCACCAGCGCCAGGCCCTCCGGGTTGTCCTTCTCCGCCTCCAGGCGCAGCTCGTTCCGGCGTATGTTGACCGCTCTGGCGATCGTCTCAACATCCTTGTCCTCATCCATCATGGACATAATCAGGTCGTAGAGTTCCGTCATGCTGTCGTGATAGATCTGCCGCTCTTCCCTGGCCCTGGCCACCGCTTCCGGATCGCTCCAGTCTATGGCATCCGCGTACTGCTTCAGCGTGGATTCTTCCGCCTTGCTGGGGGAAAAGCCGTAAATCGCCTCCGGATTTACCACGATATCGCGCATGGCCTTGGGGTTGTCCCGCGGATCATGCTCGTAGGGAATGGAAGCCTCCTCCGCAAAGGCAGCAGACAGGCAAAGGCACAGGCCCAGCACAATAACCAGCAGTTTTTTCATCCCACGCACTCTCCCATAATCACTGTTTCGTGATATAATAGTCGGTGAAATAACAGAAGAAACCTTTGACCGGCTTCATCGGAAACGGAGGAAATCTTATGGCGGTATTCACCTCTTCAGCCCTCACCCTTCGCAAAAAAATGATCATCGCTGCGCTCCGGGAAGCGGGAGCAACCGATCCCGCTTCAGCGAAAGCCCTGCCCGAAACAAATCTGGAAAATCCGGCCATGTTTCAGGAGTACACGGAGCAGCTGGTGGCTCTGAATGTAATCCGCAAAACCCCCGACGGGAAATATTTCCTCGAATAAAGTCCCCAATCAAAACAGTAATGTATCAACCCTCGGCAGCAGCTCCGCCAGTTCTTTCCGGCAGTGCTCAATCATCGCGGACTCGTATTCTTTTTCCGTGTTTCCCTGGCGGATCATCCTGCGCATAATCCGGGTATATCCGATAGTCCTGGCTTTGTCTTCCACCTCTCTGATCCGCGCCTCGTCCTCGGTTCCCAGATACAGCTTCAGGCTTTTCTCCCATAACGTGCAGGCCATGTCGTAGCTGATCCCGAGGAATGTTTCCACTTCCGTATGATCCACTTCCGAATAGCCTTTATAGGCGTTAAACATGCTTGCAAGTTCAAACACCGGATGTCCGAAGCACAGCGTATCCATATCGATCAGCAGCGCTTCCCCGTCCTGCAGCATGATGTTTTTGATGTGATAATCTCCGTGCATCATGTGCGGATCATCCGGCACGCCTTCCACCAGTGAATGCAGTTTTTCATATTGCCCTTCGGGAAGGTGATCCTTCAAAGAATCGATCCATTCCAGTGCCACCTGCTTCATGTCCGGCATGGCGTCCGGCTTGACCGTCTTGGAGTGGATCAGTTTCAGCAGTTCCACGCTCATCTTCGCCACTTCATCAAGCGTTTTCTCCTTGCGGATCAGCAGTTTGGCAAAGCTTATCGCGTTCAGCATCTCAAACACGGAGCCGTATCCGCCGTCTTTGATCCGCACCACGTCGTAGGGAATGGCGGTGGGCACGCCGGCTACGAACGCTGTTCTGGCCAGTTCGCGCTCCCGCTGGATTTCCGGCAGTGCGTCCGGATTCCGGTATACCTTGACGATGGTGTCATCGCTGATCCGGTATACCTTGCCGTTCGCGCCCTGGCCGATCACTTCGCAGCCTTCCACGTCAAAGACCCGGTACGCCTTCTGGACATCCATCATGTCGGTAAAGCCCGTCATGTCGAAAACGTCGTACAGCGCCGGATGCGCATTGATGATGCTTGTGTCGTCCACCTCCTGTTTCAGTTTCAGGAAGATCCTCAGCCCCGCGCTGGATGTAAATTGCAGCCGGTCGCAGTCCAGCACGATGCTTTTCACCGGATGCGCTTCGCGGAGCTGAATGATTTTCTCCTTCACCTCCGAAGCATTCATGGAGTTGATTTCTCCGGCCAGGGAAATAATCAGCTTCCCGCCTTCAACGGAGCCTTCAATCTCACACATTTTTGTTTCCTCCAACCTTCGGCACGTGATACTCCACACCCTCATCAAAGAACACCTGTTCCGGCGGCACTTCCAGCAGTTCCGGATTCCCGAAATTTCTGGTCGCGTCCGCAAAGAACTTGGCATAATGCGCGCCGGAGCACACCCGCTCGTCCGCGGTCAGTCCCAGGGGCAGCCACCGCTTCATCCGGCTCTTGCCCTCGCTGTCCACCGTCGCTTCCTTGACCACATTCCCCATGCCGATGAACAGGCTCACATCACCGAAGTTGTAGATGTGGTGCAGCGGATGGCTCAGGCCGATCGACGCGTTGTTCGTGATGAACATGCCGCTGTAGAACGGCAGTCCCTTCACAATAAATTTCGGAGCGATTCCGTACCGGTCCAGCAGTTTATACAAAGCCACGATCAGGGTCGGCAGCCCGGGAATCTTCAGGACCGCTTTGGCCAGTTTGATCACGAAATCCCCGTCTTCCGTGGCCCGGGCTTTCTCCACCGCGTCGTTCATCCGGTCGCGCACGTCAAACAGCGTGTCCGTCAGGTCAAACTGGATCTGCACCGTGGTCTCGTTGCTTTCGTTGTCCTGGGGATCCTTCAGCACCGCGTAGGACACCGAGCAGTTGTTCCGCGCGTAGTACTGTTTGTTAAAGATAAAGCGGTTCACCGCCGGATTCTGGCTGATCGCCCGTACATAACCCGCCACGATGATCTGCATAAAAGTGATCTTTTCACCCTGCCGGTTCTTTTCCGCGATGTATCTGGCCAGTTTTTCGTAGTCCACCTTATGTTCAAGGAATACCTGCGCGTCGCAGCGCATCGGCATCAGATAAGGTGTAATCTGGATGATAGGATCCAGATGCTTCAGCCGTTTCCCGTCCGCCCTGTATCCGAACATTTTTCCTCTCCTATTCGCACCATCACAAAACTATCTTTTCCCACCCCGAAACCGAAGGAGCGCGAGGGCGATCGGAAAGCCCCCACATCATCAAAGCATTCTCCCCGAAGGAGCGCGAGGGCGATCGGAAAGCCCTCGCATTATCAAAAGCATTCTTCCCCGAAGGAGCGCGAGGGCGATCGGAAAGCCCTCGCATCAAAAAACATCCTGCCGAAGGGGTCCTAGGGGGCGATCGGAAAGCCCCCTAGAAAAGCCCAGTTGCCTTCTCCAGCGCCTCCTGCTGCGCATGCAGCAGCTCCTCAAACTTCTGCCGGTAATTCGCCGCCGTCTGCTTCAGGTTCTCAATCTCGGTCTTCAGCTCGTCCCGTTCCGCCTGAAGTCCTTCCAGCCGTTCGGTCGCTTCGGTTTCCGCCTTCACGCGGATCGCCTCTGCATCCTCCTTGGCCCGGCGGATGGTCTCTTCCTTGACCTGGGCCGCCATCTCCAGAATCTCCCGGAACCGGCTCTCTTCTGCGGCGGTCGGTGCGCTGCTCTCCGCCGGCGCCTGGGGACGCACCATGGTCGTCTTCTGCCGCAGGTCAAAGATTTCATTGTTCAGCCGGTCCATTTCCTCGCAGATCTCGTCCAGGAAATTGTCCACCTCATTCTTGTTATATCCTTTGGATTCAATGGAAAATTCCTTTTCCGCAATCATGTCCGCTGTGATTCTCTCCATCTGCTTTCCCCTCCTTTAATCAGTAACCGTATCCGCCGAAGCTTCCGTATGATCCCGCCGCCACCGGCATTGTGCCGGTATACGGGTTATAATTATCCATTTCCCCGTTGCGTGCGGCTGCCCAGTCCGCGGCGTTGGCGCCCGTCCGGCGTTCCCGCCGTCCCGGCCGCGGTGCTTCTGCCGCCGCTGCCATCCGGGCGGTCGGCATTTCCGGCGGCCGGATTCCTTCCGGCATACCCTGCGCCTCCGGCAGGATCAGCACTCCTTCCGGCGCGATCATGACAATCCGCGCGCCGGCCAGCATCCGTACCGTGCATCCCAGGGTAAAGGCCGCCCCCGCCAGCATGTCCTGGCAGCGCATGCTCTCGCTCTCGTTGGCGATCGCGTCAAGCATCACGATCAGGGTCTCCCCGTTCTTCATGCATTCGATCGCTTCGTAGCAGCTCTTCAGTCCGGTCATGGTCATGATGTGTTCCACATGGAGCGTATTGCGCATCTCCCGGTTTGCCGGAGTAAAGCCCGGCATATAGGAGATGTTATCCTGTCTCGCCCTGGGGAAACCTGTCTCCGCTCCCGCGTTCGAGGTGAAATATCTCCCGCCCGCCGGCGCCTGGCCTGAATACTGTGCCTGTTCAGAGGCCTGTGTCCAGGAGGAGCCGCCTGCCGTTCCCTGCCCGAAACCGTATTCGGAGGGCGGTGTCATGCCCGTAAATCCGGTGTGGACATACTTCACGTCCTCCGCCGGCTGCTGAGCCTGGTTCGCCGCCTTTTTTCTCAGCGGGTTGTAATGGCTTGTCCCGCCGTCCGGCCGACGGGTGCTGTCCGCCCGGACGCGGTTGAACTTGCCGATGAGATCATTGATCAGGTCCTTGAATGCCATGAATCTGTTACGCTCCTTTTTTTCCGTCAATTACGGGGTCCGAAGATCGCGCTGCCGACCCGGACCATGGTTGCCCCGTGGGCTGCTGCCAGCCGGTAGTCTCCCGACATACCCATGCTGAGCTCTTCCATCTCGATCCCGTTCAGGCTTCTCTCCTTCAGTCGGTCAAACAGTTCCCGCGTTTTCGCGAAAAGCCCGTCCAGATATCCTTCGTCGTCCGTCAGCGGCATCACCGCCATCAGTCCGCGGACCCGGATCCCGTCCAGCTGCCCGATCTGCTTCAGAAACGCTTCCGTCTCCGCGAAGGAAACGCCGCCCTTCTGTTCTTCTCCCGCCGGACTGACCTCCACCAGAACCGGCATCCGCTTTTCCGCCGCCATCGCCCGCGCGTGGATCTCCTCCGCCAGCGGAACGCTGTCCACTGATTGGATCATGCATACGTCATTGATGATCTGCCTGACCTTGTTGCGCTGCAGCCGGCCGATCAGATGGATTCCGAAGCAATCCTGCAGTTCCGGCAGTTTTGCCTTCAGTTCCTGAACCCGGTTCTCCCCGATCTCGGTGATCCCGATCTCTTTCAGCGGCAGAATCTCCTCCGCGCTGTGGGTCTTGGTCACTGCAATCAGCTTAGGAACGGGCCATTTTCCGCCCGCCGCCTCCTCCAGCTCCCGCCGAACCAGTCCCACTCTCCGCTCCAGATCTTCCTTGGTCATTGTCTTCCTTCTCTCTATTGCTGTCCATCAAACTCTTTTCCTAAAACATCCGCCGAATCCGAAGCCGAAGGAGCTCGAGGGCAATCGGAAAGCCCCCCTTATCTTTCCTTCTCTCCCCCTGCGGTCCGAAGGGGTCTTAGGGGGCGATCGGAAAGCCCCCTAAAAAAGTCTCACGGTCTGCCCCTCATACAGCACTCCCTGCTGTATGGCCGAAATAAAGATCATCCCGTCGCGCTTGTCCATCACATTCACCGGGATGAAGAACTGGTAATCTCCGTCCACCACAACCACGCCCGGCATGTTGTCCTGGTAATACAGCGCCTTTTCCGGCACGGTCAGGCTGGTCACGTTGTCCCCGAGCACTCCCGTGCAGGTCCGGACATACAGCACCGGCTCAACCTCGCTGTCCACGTCCAGGCGCACCAGCAGTTCTCCGCCCGTCCGGGTAAAACTCATCACCCGCCCCTGAACCATCGTGTCCTTGAAGTTCTCCAGCTTCAGTTCGTAGGTCGCGCCTTCCACCGGGTTCCAGTTGCTGTTCCTGATCAGCATCAGAACGATCCAATGCCCCTCGCGGATCATCCGGTAGATCGTGGTCTTTCCTTTTCCGGTCAGGTCGTCCGCCGGCTTTTTGCCGTTCAGCATTGCCCGGACTTCGTTCGGTGTGAACTGGTCATAGTTCGTCACCGTCAGCCCGTACTCATATCCGTCGCTGTAGAAGCTCACCAGGCCGTCTACCGTCGCGGCGTACTGCTTTGTCCAGCTGGAGATCCGCTGCAGCTGGCTCAGCTCGTCGTCGTACAGGCGGGTCATGCGCTGGTCTTCGCTGTACATTTCTTTCAGACGGTTCTGCCGGCTCTGGATTGCGGCGGACAGCAGCGTTTCCTGGTTGTTCATGTTCCCGCGCGCGCCGCCGATCAGCTCGCGCACTTCCCGCGCCCGGGTCATGACGTCCGCTTCCAGCTTCTCCATGTAGGAGTCTGTCGTCACCTGGGCCTTCAGCAGCTTCAGCTGGTATTCCTTGATCTGATCCCGGTAATCCTGCAGCGTGATCATCTCTCTCGTGCTGAAGCCTGAGGAGTATACGTTGCAGATCGTGGTTCCCCGGGTAACCCAGCTTCCTTCTTCCGCGATATAGTCAACGCTGGTCACGCCTTCGGCGTCGAAAGGCGTCTCGTCCCGCACGATGAGGCAGTCCCCCTCGTACCGGGCGCCCATCACGCCTGCGCTGATCGTGGCATAAGGCGAGGCCTGAGGGGTCAGCGTCGTCACAAGATACCAGGCCGCAAAGCCCAGCACCAGCACGATCAGCATAATCTGCGGAACGCTCATCCGCTTGTTTTCCGGCTGCGGCGGCATCTGTACCGGCTGCGGCGGCTGCATATCGTACACGCGCTTCCCCCCTCCATTTCCCCGAAGGTCCAGGGCGATCGGAAAGCCCTGGTCGCGCCCGCAGGCGCGAAATCTCAACATTAGATTATATCATGATCTTTCAAGATAATGCAACCGAAGGGGTTTAAGGGGGCGGTGTCGCGCGCGGTGCGCGAGCCGGCACACCGGCCGCGGTGCGCGTGCGATTCCTTGCGGAAAGCCCCCTTACCTAAGCCACTCTGCCGGCTTCACAATCGCTTCCGCCGGCTCTCCTGCGGCAATCTCCAGCGTCATCAATGCCTTCTCGCCGGAAACCCGCTTTTTTTCCGGCGCGGCGGTAGCCATCACAAACGCCATCCCCGCCACGCTGACATTGAACTCCCTCATCAGTTCCACCATGCCCCGCGCCGTTCCGCCCCCCTTCAGGAAGTCGTCGACGATCAGCGCCCGCTGGTTCTCCTTCACCGCTCTGCGGCTCAGGCTCATGGTCTCGATATTCCCGCTGCCGGAAACATAGTTGATGTTCACCGCCGACCCTTCATACACCCGGGAAAAATGTCTGGCAATCACCAGCGGCACCCCCAGCGCGTTGGCCGTCGCAAATGCCACGGGAATTCCCTTCGTCTCCATCGTCAGCACAAAATCGGGATTGGCGGCATAATACTCTGTTGCGATAATCTCCCCCATCCGGTTCACGATCTCCGGCGCGCTGAGAATATCGCTGTAATACAGGAAATCCCCGGGCAGCACCCGCTCGCTTCCGCTCAGTTTGCCGCACAGTTCCTCAATGTACGCCCTGGCCTTCGCCCGGCTCACTGTCGGCCGGTACCGTACGCCGCCCGCCGCGCCGGTCACCGTTTCCACTTCACCCAGATCGAATTCCTTCACGGTCTGCTGCAGCAGATCCACGTCTTCGCTCATGGTCGATTTGGCGGAGCCGAACATCTCGCAAAAACTGCTGAGCGTAAAGATTCTGTTCGGTGTCCCTGAAAGCAGCTTCATCATCGCGGTCATACGTTCATTCCGGCGGATCCTGTCCATGTCTCATTTCTCCTTGATTTCGCCTGATCAGCGGCTGGTGCGGGTCATATCCCCGATCTGATATGTTATCATAAAACACGAATGATTTAAAGTATTTTTGCGTTTATTGTTCGGTTTTTTATCCTCCAACAAAAAACCTGCCATCAAGACAGGTTTTCAAATCTTTCAATTCTTAACTTGTTAGCCGAAGCCGAAGGATCTCGAGGGCGATCGGAAAGCCCCCTTATTCTTACTCTTCCTCCGCCACAAACGGCGAAATCTCCTTCATCAGCTCTTCGCAGTCATCCCCGTAGATCTCCAGTGAAATCGGCTTGCTCAGATCCAGCGAAAAGATCCCCAGAATCGACTTGGCATCCACCACATGGCGCCCGGCGCGCAGATCCATCTCAAACGGATAACGCGATACGATATTCACAAACTTATTGACATTTTCCACAAGACTCAGTCGGATCATAACGGATTTCACGACAAAGTACCTCCTTTAATCAGTCCCGTCATTCTTGTCCTTGATGCGCAGCATCAGGGTGCTTTCTTCCGGCTCCCAGACCGCTTCGCCCTTCAGCGCCCTGGCCAGGAATTCCGCGTTGATGAAATGTCCTTCGGTTGAGAAGTCCAGATCATCGTCTTTCATCTCGATCTCCGTCCCGTCCACGGAAGCTGAGCAGCCGCTCTCCTCGTTGTAGATCGCCAGGGTATAACCCGCGGCTTCCAGAACGATCGATCCCACGCCGTCGTCCGTCAGTTCCCAGCCTTCTGCGCACTGGCACAGGTCGTCCAGGCTCACCCGGATCTTCGCGCCGTTCTGCATCAGCCTCGGTTTCGCCGTGACCGGCACGCCGTCTTCCGTCGCGATGAATTCCAGCGGGCCGTTGCTCTCGTTCAGCGCTACGGAGCCGATAATGGTTTCATATTCTTCAGCGTCCAGATCAACGTTCTCGATAATTTCCTCGCGCTCTTCCTCCGGCTCCGCGGTCGGCTCCTCTGCCGGTTCTTCCTCCGGCTCCGCGGTTACCTCTTCGGCCGGCTCTTCCGTTTCTTCTTCCTCCGGTTCCTTCGTCGGCGCTTCGGTCGGTTTTTCGGTCGGTTTTTCGGTCGGTTCTTCCGTCGCTTCTTCGGCCGGTTCTTCCGTCGGCGCTTCCGTCGGTTGCTCGGTCGGCGCTGCGGTCACTTCTTCAGCCGGTTCTTCCGCAGGTTCTTCGGTCGGCTCCTCCGTCGCTTTTTCGGCGGATGCTCCCCTGACGCCGGCCTGTTCGCTTTCCCCGGTGTTCATATATTTGTCCAGCAGTTCCGGCGGAACAGCCGTCAGTTCTGACTCCACGTTCTCTGCCTCGGTCTTCTGCGTGCCCTCCCCGGTTTCTGCCGGCTCCGTCGTTTCCGGGCCCGGTGTAGCTTCCGGCGTGGCTTCCGGCGTCGGGGTTTCCTCCTTCGCCTCCGGGTTCGGCACCACGTCCGGGTTTTCAAACAGGTTCGTCTGCGTCGCCCGGCCGGCAACGCCGTCCTGCTTCAGTCCGTTGTAGTACTGGAACTTTTTGACCGCGTTATAGGTCTGCCGCCCGTAAGCCCCGTCCGCCGCGTCTTCGGGCAGATACTTCATTTCGATCAGCTTTTCCTGCAGCTTTTTGACGTCTTTTCCCTTCGAGCCCATTCCCAGGTTGTGGTACGACTTCAGGTTGGGCGTGATCGTCGGCACCGGCGCAGGGGTCGGCTTCTTGGTCGCCTCGGCCGCCGGCGCGGGCGTCTCCGCTTTCTTGGGAGCGGCCGTAATGCTGTCCGTCCCGGTTTCCTCTCCGTCCGGGGCAACGGTCTCCACAATGGCGGTGGGTTCCGGCGTGGGGACAGGCGTTTCCTTCGGTGCTGATGTGCTTTGTACGGCAAGCGCCATCGTTGCCGTCAGGTAGATCAGCAGGGTCTTCATCATGTCCATTTCCGCCACTCCCCTTTGTTTCTGTGCATTTGTCATTATTATACCAAACCCCGGCAGTAATGACAATCCCCGTTTTCTATGGTAAAATAAGACATTCATCATCCGGAACACGGGGACTCTTTTCGCCGTTCCGCTCCTCCGGAACAGGAGCACCGTCCCTGCCGTTCCGCGCCAAATCGGAGGGAACATGGACCAGCTCGAAGCGACGATCGTCGGCACCGTTTTCCGCAATCAGGAAAACGGCTGGTCCGTTGTAACTGTCCGCTCCGGCCGCAATGAGCTGACGGTGGTCGGTTCCCTGCCGGAGCTTTCTCCCGGGGAACAGGCTGTTTTCTCCGGTGACTGGATTGAGCACCGGACTTACGGGCGGCAGTTCAGCTGCCGTGCCTGTGAGCTGAAAACGCCCACCACCCTTCTCGGTATCGAGCGGTACCTTGGCAGCGGCCTCATCCGCGGGATCGGTCCCTCCACCGCCTCCCTCATTGTCGAGGTCTTCGGGGAGGAAACCCTGACCGTTCTTTCCGAGCATCCGGATCGCCTGACCGAGGTGAAAGGCATCGGGAAAAAGCGTGCCGTCATGATTGCCGAAAGCTTTCAGGAACAGCAGAGCACCCGCCGGGCCATCGTCTTTCTCCAGTCCTACGGCATCCCCCCGGCCCTTGCCGTGAAAATCAGCAAATTCTACGGGGACCGTACGCCGGAAATCGTTCGCGAGGATCCCTACCGTCTCTGCGATGATCTGGAAGGCGTCGGCTTTAAAACGGCGGACCGCATCGGTCTCTCCCTCGGCATCCCGCCGGAGAGTGACAGCCGGATCCGCTGCGCCATGAAATACATCCTGCGGGATGCCGCCGCCGTTTCCGGTCATGTTTATCTCCCGGAAAAGGAGCTCTGCGCTTCCACCGCCTCCCTCCTGCAGGTCCCGCCTGATCTCTGCACCCGGGCCCTGCGCGCGCTCCTGGTTTCCGGCGCCCTGAAGGGGGAAGCGGATGAAGACGGGGAGAACCGCCGGATCTACCTGCCCTTTTACTGGCGGGCGGAGCAGGAGGTGGCCCTGCGCCTCCGGGAGCTGATGACCGCCATCCGGCCGGACAGGTTTGCCGGCGCCCTCCGGGCGATTTCCGCCTTTGAGAAGGAGCGGGCCATCACCTTCTCCCCGACCCAGCGCCAGGCGATCCGCAGCGCCCTGGAAAACGGCGTTTTCGTGATCACCGGCGGTCCGGGCACCGG
>Ga0310696_10005451_pt1 | contig 15351 bp, 18 predicted proteins | sample AusTroGonzalo_MG_4_FD_203885 | JGI IMG/M metagenome (GOLD analysis project Ga0310696, IMG submission 203885) | Bovine rumen microbial communities from tropical cattle in Woodstock, Queensland, Australia - Gonzalo_02 (v2) (version 2) | ecosystem: Host-associated > Mammals > Digestive system >...
GCGGTGTACTTCTCCTTGTCGGCGGCTTTCTCTCTCAGGTCCGCCACGTCGCGGTCTATCTTGGCGGATTCCACCGACCACGCCCGTTTCTGCCTCGCATACTCGTTCTCGGCTTTGGTGAGGTCTTGTGCCGCTGCCATCTGTGCCTTCATCTGGTCGGTCTTCTCGCTCAGTCCCCAGTCGGCTCCGAATATGCCGCCGACCCAGTCCGCGGCCTTGGCCAATGCCCCCAATCCCTTCACAAGGCCGTTGACGGCGACAGTGACGACGCTGACGAGGATGTCGGCCAATGCCGAGAAACCGTTTTTCATGGTGTCGAGCAGAGGATTGATTGGAGCGAGGGTCTCCCTGAGCCTCATCGTCTGTTCCTCGCTGCCTTTCATGGCGTTCTTTATCTTGTCGAAGAGAGTGAGGAGCGTCGTGATGAAGAAGATGATCGGCACGCCTGTCATGGCCTTGAATCCGGCTGTCACGCCTTGGATGCCGCCAGCGAATTGTCCCGCTGTACCCGTCCCGCTCCCGAAAAGCCCTGAAATCTTGGCTATCTGGTTGGCGTAGTCGCCTACGTTACGCTGGAAGTTGCCAATCGACGCGTCGGCATTCTTCATCTCCATGTCGAGTTTTTGGATTTGTTCCAGCATTTCCTTTCCGCCCTTCGACTCGCGCTGTTCCTTGTCGAGCGAGCGGTATGCGTTTTTCATGTCAGCGAGCTTTGCAGACAATTCCTTGAAGCTGTCGCCGTAGACGCGGTTTTTCTTCGTCGTCTCGGCAATCTGGCCTTGCAGGGCTGACTGCTCTGATTTCAGCGACTTCAGCTTTGCCTCGTTGTCTGCAATCACCTTTGAGTTCTCGGACACTTTCTTCGAGACTTCCGACCATTCGACCTCGCCTTTACGGTAGGCTTCGAGAAGTTCGGCGTTTTCCTTTTTTAGCTCGTTGGTGTTCTTTTTCAGAACATCCATGTCGCGATTCACCTCTGCGAGCCTGTTCTGGCTTGCCCCGAGGTCGACTTCGATTTCGATTATTCGTTTGGTGTTTTCTTCCATGGTTTCAAAGATTAAAGCATTAGCAACTTGGCCTCGCAGGTGTCCTGCGTGACCGTCCATTTGATGTCGATTACGGCGAAGTGCCGACCGTACTTCGAGAGGAACACCGGCACGGAGTAGTCGAGCGTACGCAGGTCGGCCAACGGCACGCGCAGCCGCTCAGTGATGATGCGCGGCTGGTTGACGTAGGCACGATACGAGGCGTAACGCTCCGCGATGATGTAGGCTGCCGAGAGGTTATGGAAGGATAGGCGCGTTACTTTCTTGTTGATTGGGTCGTACCACTCCACCACGCGCATCAGCCTGTGCTCGCACTCGGTGAAGTCCACCTTGTAGCCGGTGAAGGTCGGCGGCTCTGTGGTGTCGTCGTATTCGGGCGTGAGGTCGTATTGGTCGATGAGGTCGCCGTCGGAGGCGGCAAGCGGGATGGTGAAGAAGTCCTTCAACGGGTCGAGCGTGTCGTCGTCAATATCAAGGAAAGCCTCGTCTATGACCAAGTCCTTGTCGTCCTCCTTGTAGCTGACGCGGTTGCGGCGTGCGAGGTCGGTCATGTGCCAGTCGGTGTGGTGCGGAGCGTCGGGGTCGTCCTCGAGCAGGTAGCGGCTCCAGTCGTATGCACTCGGTTTGTTGTCTTCCAACTCGTCGATGGGGATAAACTCCACCGTGCCTCCACGCTGGCACGGGAACAGCCCGTAAAGGTGGCACACCATCTTCACGAAGTCGAGCTGCTTGATGTCGGGGAGGTTCGGGAAACAAAGGAAAGACGGTTGTGGATAGTTGATGCTCCCTTGGAACGACCCAATGCCTGCAACGACACTTTGATTCGCAGGAGGAGGTGCGATGTTGCATATCTCTATGTTGTCGAAATATCCATACACAACATTGTAACCACCCATCCCCGCAGTAGGGAATCTGATTTGCAATGCTCCGACATCCCGGCCTTCTTCAACACCTCCGGTGAAGTTGTACGTTCCCATGTAATACAGACGCCATTCTTCCGCCGTGCTGTCGTAGCTGTAGATTGGTTCAATGTATGCAGTCTCGTTGCTCACAAAATCACTTATCAGCATCCTCATCTTCGTCACATCGTTTCCAAGCCTTTGCATAAGCCATTCGACTTGCTGGCCTTTAAGCATGAAAGTCAAAACAAGCCTCACAATCCCATTTCCTTGCTGTTTCACCGTCAGCCCTCTCGATGATGTCCGCTCGATGTATCCTTCTTCCGTTATTGCAGGCAAATAGTAGTACATGCTGCCGACCTGAGAAAGGCTCCAGTCGCCATCCGTCTCAATCGTGTGGTTTTGGGGGTTGCCGCTTTGCGGAACATTGCCGCCTATCTTAGTGAGGACGATTGCGAGGTTTTCCATGTCAAGTTTCACGGATTGCGGCAAAACAAAATCAAGACTGTTCTCGCGGACGATTCTCTCCCAAAGCTCTCGGACGGTGACAAACGGATGAACGTTTGCATAGCTCACGGTGATGTCGTTCCTCTCAAACCCCGGATTGTAAATGCCGTAATACATCAGCTTGCCCAGACCGTTTGCAGGCGTATACGTTGGCACATTCGCGTCGTCACCGAACCAAACTGGAGGATAATCGAGAATGTCGTGAGGAGAGCCGGGTGATGGCGTGAATATGTATGCAGCCCTCCAATCCCAAAGTACACTCTCTCCCGAGTCTTCCAAGTCCTTGAGCGTCTTCCCGCTTTCCACCCATGCCTTGTACTCCTGCATCAGGCCGAAGACGATGACGGCATTATAGGTCGGTGCGTCGGCACTGACGAGGTACATGTAAGCCTCGCCAGCCACGTCGATGCCGTCCACATAGACGCGGCAGGGCAGGTAGCGGTAAGGGATGACGCTGCCGTGCTGGGGGACGACGGCGAGGTCAAAGGCGGTGTCGTTCCTCCGTGTCCTCGGAAGTTTCACGGTGAAGGAGCGGCTGCTGGTTATCTTCGACACGTCGCTCAGGAGGTTGCTCACGTAGTCGAGCGTGAGCGTGTTGCCGCTCCCGATGTCGAGCGGGTACCACTGCGGCTCCATGTCGTTGGGTTGCTGCACCTGCACGCGCAGCTCTATCTCGTGCCTCATACGCCCACGCTCCTTTCCCCGTCGTACTGCAATGTGACGGCCAGCTGGTGGTTGTGGTCGGTACTGTGTGCGTTGCGCAGCTGCCTGGTGTAGCTGCCTGGCTTGACAGTGAGGCGGTGCCAGAGGATGGTGCCGTCGGCAAGGTAAGCCTCCATGTCGAGCATGTCGACAAACGGCGCGTTGATGATGCTCTCCACGATGTCGTACTCCCATCCTTGGAGATAGCCGGTGTTGACGGTCAGCTCCTTGGTCAGTACGCCGTCGCGCATACGACCGTCGCGTGCCACTCCGTCAACGAAGCGGTCGGGGTCGAAGCCTGAGCGACGGTCGTCGGTTGCCTGCACGGTGTCGGTCTCGCGGTACTTCGAGAATAGCCAGTGGCGCAGCTCGCAGTGGCGGTCGAGCCAGCGGAGGTAGGCAGCGTTGGGGTCGGCAGGGCATTTGTCGGCGATAACCTCCACGTCGTTGTCACCGGTCATGAACAGCTTCGTGCCTGCAACGTGCCCGGTGCTGGATGCCGTGGCGATGCCGAACACGATACCATTCTTCGCGTTGTGTGTCTTGAAGCTGCCGTTTGACATCGTGCTTGCCGTGGCGCGGATGCGCTGGTACAAAGGCAGCGTACCAGGCAGACCCGAAGGTGTCCACGTCGTGACGTTGCCTGCTGCGTCCGTCACGCTCGTGATTGAAGCCATCGTGTCGAAAGCAAACGGGTAGTTGACCCACCAGCGCAACTTGCGCGGCTTCGACCACCACCTGTCCGTGACCTTGTTGTTGCCGTGGACGGCAAAGAACGTGGAGGTGAAGAAGGCGGTGTCGAAATACGTCAGCGTGATTCTTATGTTCTTCTGCGTGATGAGGGCGCACTGCTGGGAGTAGTCGTACACACCGTCAGCCTCTACGTCACCGAGGATGATTTGCAGATAACGGGCTATGTCAAAGTAGGCCTTTCCGTCCCTGTCGGTGATGCGAACCTCCGAGAAACTCTGCTGCGTATCAACGTCCTTGACGGTCAGCATCACTTCATGGTTGTAGTTCGGGTAGTGGTCGATGTCCTGAAGCCCCACGTTTACGGGGCACTTGGCACTGTCGGCGAAGCAATAGGCTTCGGGGAACTGCACCGAGTAGAAGAAATCCTCTGCACTTGAATTTGTCTGTCTCATTTTCCTAAGTTTAAAGTTATGGTTTTGATTTCGATTGCCACCTCAGCCGCCAGTTCGTCGGCGATTTCCTCGGCTACGGCCTTGGTGACTTCGGAATAGATGTCGGAGCGACCGCCCTGTCTGTAGAGAAGTGTGCCGTCATGAATAATCTTCCACGCTACAGCATAGCGGTTTCGTTCCTTTGTTTCCTGGATGCCTTTGTCGGCCATCCATTTGCCTATGGCATCGGCGAACCATTGGGGAACATATTCGTAGGTGTGTCCGTCCTTTGCCTGCTTGGTAGGAATATTTTCCCACGGTGCGTTGCCCTGCTCCATCGCCTCGATGTAGGATAGCGCATCGACATGGCCGATGATGCTTTCCTCTTGGTCTTCAACATAGGCAATGATGCTGTCACGCAGTTTGCCGCTGGCTACCTGTCCTGCAGCCTCATGGTTGGCGCGTATGGTGTCGGCAAGCCATCCGAGGCGCTCGGTAAGCAAGGAAACCGCTTTGTCATGCAGTTCACTCATCGACACACACTCCTTCCTGTTGTTTCAGTGTGGCTGTCAGTTCCAATACGGCGAGGTTGGCATCGAAGGCGTTGAGGCGCACCTGCCAGTTGTAGGAGTTGACGTAGGCGAAGCGGGCGCAGGCTCTGGCTCCCTTGATGAAGGTCTGGGCGATGCCTTTGAGCGCGTCCACGGTGGCGATGTCGTCGGCATCCAGTTTGTCGTCGAACTTCATCTTGTCGACGAAGAGGACGCGGATGTTCTGCGCCTCGCGTATGAGGTCGTGGTAGGCTCCGTCGGTCACGTCGAAGCGTCCAGAGGTGGCGAGGATGTTGATGGCGGCGGGCAGGCGGCTCTCGAAGGGTTTCCGCTGCGCGTCGCGCACTATCTTGTCGAGTTCCATGTTGGCACCGTACACGGTTTCGTGAACATAGCCTATCTGCATCGAGTCGACGATGCCGTGGATGATTTCTTCGATGGTCTGTGTCATGATGATTTCATTTTGAGTTGCATTTCTATTAGTTTATCCTTTCGTCTCTGGTATTTGTAGGTCTCGGCATCCTTTAGGAGCGATTGCCACACCTTCATCCACTGCACCTTCAGCACTTCGTCTGGGTCGCTGATGTGCTGGCGTTGGGCGTATGCGTCGACGATGGAGAAGAAGCCGAAGTTGAGCCGCTCCACTCCCGCCTGTCGGTCGAGGGCTTCTATCGGCACCTCGCAGCGGCTCCACATGTCCTTGATGCGGAGAAGTTCGGACTGGATGAAGTTGCACCAGCCGACCGCCTTGCCGATGCGGACGTGGCGGGTGCGTCGCCTGACACGCCTCTCGCGTCGGTCGCTCCGTCGCTCCGACGGGTGCCAGCCGAAGACGGCGGCGAGGCTGTCGCTGAGGATGCTCCGCTCGTCGGGGATGCTCCACAGCGATATGAGCTGCGCCATCGTGAGGGCGTTGAGGTCTTTCGGGGCGCGGTGTCCCGCAATGCGTTTCGGGCAGGGTATCCTCGCGATTCGTTCCCTGCTTTCGGCGGTCATGATGCCGCCGTAGGTGATGATGTCTTCGTAGTGTCGTAGTTTCATTCTCTGTGCATTTTGATTGTGCCACCCGTGTAGGCTGGCTTAACATGGTGAATCATGCCCATGATGAGCATATCAAGAATATCGGGGGAGCGTCCAAGCAATCGCTTCTGCTCCTCCTTGCTGATTAGTTGAAGTTTCGAGGTGTCTTTGTCGATGTTGTCCTGACGCAACACCTCCATTTCTTCTGTGAGGCGGGTTTTCTGTTCCTCGGTGCAGATCACATGAATCATCCGCTTGTTGACGAAATAGGCCAGCTTGAAAGCACACTCGGCTTTCAGGTTGGCGTACTTCGTGGAGTCATAGGCAGATGCGCCACCGTGAAACTCCTTGATGCCCGAAATGTAGTCGGCAAGATAACTGCCGTTGCCGTCGCTATCCACAACAATTTTGGAACGAGGCACCCTGTAAGTGAGCATCTTTTGTCGCACATCCTCTTCCAGTTTGTCGGCTTTGATGTAGGGGATGTCTGATACTATACGGACCACCAAGCCACGCCAATGGCCAAGGATGTACCTGTCACGACCTTTCAGAGCAATGTCGCCTGAAAGTGCCGGCTCACCCTCTTGCACAAATTCGTTGGTGAACATGTCGGTGATAGCGTCATAGTCGCACAACTGACTGGGGTCGTTCTCGTACTCCCAGATGCCGTGTAGGAGTCGCTGCTTCGTCACCTTGTCTTCGATGGAGTTCAGCGCGTCGATGTACTCCTTTGTCAAAAACGGATTGTCGCGGTTGTCGGCATGGATGAAGGCGTAGGGAATGCTCAGTGTCTTAGCTCGCCACGGCTTATAGAATAGCGTGTACAGCCAATTCTTCTGCGGGTTACAGGTCAGGAATATCTTTGGGGGGATGTGGTACACATCATTCAAGTGTCGGCCAATACGCGACTTCAACACCTCGAAAGCGAGGCGGTGGACTTCGCCTGCTTCCTCAATGACACCACCTGTAAACTCCTTGGAACCGAAACGCTGATACATCGGGTCCTTGATGGGGAAAAACGAGAGGTCGATAAGGACGATGCGTGAACCGTTGTTGAAGACAATACCCTCGTCGTTGATGCGGTAGGCGGTGAAGTTCTCGGAGCGGCACACCTTGCCAAAAGTAACCACCACCGACTCTCGAGAGTCTTTCAGGTTGTTACGACCAATGAAGTAGCGGACACCGGGGAAATGGGAACACATGAAGAGAAGCCAATAGCAGCCGAGCCACGACTTTCCACCACCTGCCGCGCCGCCATAGAGCAGGTACATGATGCCGAGGTCAGTGTCCTGAAGAAACCTCCAGCCTTTGTATTGCTTCTCCGTGAGTTTCATTCGTACAGTTCGTCTTCCTTGACCTTATCGCTTTCCTTCATCACCTCGGGCCAGCCTATAACGGTGGTGTTGCCGCTGATGCGCTCGCCGTCCGAGGTGATGTCCTTTTTGTCGGCGATGCCGTTCAAGCGGGCGACGAGGTTGGAGTTGAAGATGCCGACGGCTGCCCCGCTGACCTGCTGGTCGCGGATGGTCTGCTCTATGGCGTATATGACTCCGACAAATTCCCGCGTCTGGTACGTCCGTTTCTTCTTCATGGCGTTCCAGTCGCTGATGTTGGCAAAGAGGCAGAAGCCGTCAAGGGTGTAGGGGCGTTTGGCGGTGAACACAGTTTCGTCGCTCTTTGCCTCGCTGCCTTTGCCCGTCTGTTTCGCTCCGACGAGTTTGCGCTTGCTGGTCTCTATCGGGTTGGCCTCACACCACGCGAAGTATTTGTCCGCTATCTCTGCCAGCTCCAGCGGGGTCTTGAACTTCGGCGGCCTGCCGACCTTCGATGCGATTGTGTCTTTTGTCATGGCTTTGTCTTTTTGATTGTTTCGCGTAATATTACGGGTGTGCAGTTTTTCCAACTGATTTGGTGGTGCAACCTTGCCGCCACCGTTCCGCTGCCTCGCATTGTTGCAACCTTGACGCAGGACGGGGCAACGATAACGGAAAAGAAACTTTTGAGATATGTGCCGCTGTCAAGATAGACCTCGGTCATGCCGCCTTTGGAGTTTTGCGTAACTTCTTGGTCGAGATATACGAAATTGGTGGAGAAGAATAGAAGCCCTTTTTGTGCCTCCATTGTGTATGTATTTACGTCCTCATTGATTCTGCCCGTAAAGTGGAAGGGTCTATCAACTGAACATAAAAAACTGTTCATGGCTTTTCTTTTGAGCCATATACTTTGAGTGGTCGAGGAATTGCCGCCCCCGATAAAGTCGCCCGCTTGGGCCATTGCGATACTCGTTATTTTCGGGGTGTTTTTGTAGTAGTCGAGCAGAAACGAAAAAACGCGGTCAAGGTCTTTAATGTTTTTGTACCTTGAAACGCCCCCGTTTCTCCGTGGCTCAACAAACAAAAGATTGCTGTCGTATGCAAACGAAAAGTAATAATAATCGTCGTCGAGTTCCATAAAATACTTGACCCCGATTTTCTTTGCAATCTCAAAACAAGCGTTTCGGGCATATACAACCGTGCGGCGGTCGCCTTTTATAACCTCGTCGAAAGTCTTTGCAATTTCCGACTTGCTGAAAGTGAAAACATTTTTCTCTCCAAACTTTTCCCGATATGCCGCGCCCTCGCTGTCTTCGTCGTCAATAACAATACCGATGCGCCCCGTATAGCCTTGGTCTTTGAGGGTGTCGTAAGTAACGACATTTTCCGCTCTGCCGTGTGACAATATGAAAACAATAAAATCGTCCATATCATTCGCCGATTTGCTGACGATATTCTTCTTTGAGGTCGTCAGTAAGTTTCACAAATCCGTTTTCGATTGCTTTGTCGAAGTCAATGATGACAAGTGCGGATTGCTCCATTAACTCCTGCACCTCTGCCGTGGCGTTGGCGTAGTAGTCGCCGATGCGCTCATAATTGAAAACGATGTGCCGCGTGGCTGCAACCCTCAAAAAGTCCTTAATGTCCTCGGGTATCTCTGCCTGCTGAATCTTTCGGAGCAAATCCCGATATTTTGTTTTGTCCGTCAAGTCATCCAACTCCACAGCCTCGCCCGTCGGCTCATAGATTGGCACTTCGACCTTGCGGGAATAGTTGTTTTTGACTTCGGGCGGTGTGAGGTCAAGCCCCCACGCCTTCGCCATGTCGTCGCCTAACATCTCCTGCACCTTGTCAAGGTCGATGTCGATGCCTTTCAAGGCGGTCATGTTGTCGGCCAGTGCCAACTCGCGCCCTTCGGGGCTGTCGAGGGTCAAGTCCTTGCGCTTGACGACGACGAGTTCCGTGCCGTCGGTCTCCACGACCTTGATTTTGTCCATTCCTATCGCGGCTGCAGTCTCCACCACGCCGTTGCCAGCGATGATGTTGCCGTCTTTGTCTACCAAGATACTCCTGCCCGCCCCAAACTTGCGCAGCGAGTCCTCAAGGAGTTTCTGCCCGAACTCGGTGTGTCGGTTGAAGTTGTCGGCATCGGGTGTCAGGTCGTCGATGGTCTTTAATGTTTTCTCGCTCATAGTTTTGTGTTTAAGTGTGAATTTTGCTGCAAAAGTAGCCATTTTTGCGAAACGTTCTCATTGTGAGAACAAATTGATTGAAAAAAAGCCCGACAGCCGTGTTGGTGCCGGGCTTCCAACAAACAGGTAAAAAAAGGGACTCTATGAGAAGAGGTCGGGTTGTGGCGGGTTGAGGTATTCATCGATGGCTTTGTCGAGCCGTTTTTCGAGCTTCTTGCTCTGGTCGAGTTCGGTGTAGCCTCTGGTCTTGAAGTAGGCCTTTTGCGCGTCTCGCATGGCCTTGGCCAGTTTAATGATTTCGTCTGGTGTCATTGTGTTTGTTATTTGAAGTATTGCTCACATTTGAAGCCCTTTCGGGGTTCGTAGTCTTGAAAGTCCATTGTTTTGTAGAGTTCTTTTTTGATGCCCCATCGTGCCATGTCCTTCTGCCACTGCGGAATATTCTGATGCGTAGTCGAGAAGTCGAGATACGGCTGTGGAAAGCACGTCACCTTCCAGTTGTACTTGCCGCGCCAATAACTGACACGATGTAAGCACTCGTTGATGTCGCCGTGCAGCATCGTGAACAGCAGGAACTCTTTCTTGTAGCCGTGCGACCTCAGTAGTTCAATGGCTCGCTCACATTCCGAAATCTGCGCCTTGGTGTCGCAGCCGAAGCGGATATAGTTCAACCACTTCACTCTCGCCATGAGCGCCGCGATGTCGTCCGTCACAAGCCTTGCGTCCATTGCCTGATTGAAGTCCACCTTGTAGCCACGCTCGGCAATCTTTTCAAGTTGCTGGATGCCGTAGTCACCAGCCGCGAGGATGTTGTTGTCCATCAGTATGAGGTTGGTGCGTCCGTCCACGGCTATCTCGTCCACGTCCTGATAGGTGCGTATGCTGCCTTCCTTTTTCGGCACGATGCACCATGGGCAGTTGCGGATGCAGCCACGGGTGAGGAAGCCGTAGGCGGTCTTGCGGTCGATGTAGGGGTAGAGCGAATAGTCGGGTACTATCTTCTCCGCCTCTTCCGGCAGTCTGCTGTTCACGTTGTAGCCGGTGCCGCCCTTGATTATCTTGTCGGCGTTGGATATGACTTGCGTATAGTCCGGGGTGTGGGTAAACACCTTGGACATATAGACGATGTCGTAATGCTCGAATGGCATGTACCATTCCACCTCATCGCTTTTGGCTTTGTGGTAGGCCGACAACTTCATCAATGCAAGATTCGGGAAGTTGTGTCCATCAACATCAATCAGTCCGATTTTCATATTGCTTACCCCCTCCCCAATGAAACAAGTATCGACTTCCGTAGCAGGTCGTTGGTGCTCCGCCACTCTATGTTATTGAGCATCCATTCCCGATAACTGGCTGGAACATCCTTCACCATCAGCCCCTTGTGCTTACCAAAGGGCATCTTCATTGTCGGGTCGCCCTTGCGCTTCGCGGCTCTCTCGGCGGCGGCCTTTTCCTCTCGGGCTACATCGTCGGCATGGACGGTGCCTATCTCATGGATGGGCATACCGCTCAACAATCTGTCACCCGTGCCGAACATCCGCCACATCCCCATCATGCCCTTCTCGAAGCGGATGTCTTCGACACGACCGAATCGGTCGTAGTTGCCTCCGAGGTCGACGATGAGCGCGTCCCGCTTGCCGGGGTCTATTCTGGTGGCGCGTCCGACGATCTGGTAGTAGAGCGCGATGGACGCTGTGCTGATGCCGAGGATGATGCAGTCGATGCCTGTGTAGTCGAAGCCTGTGGAAAGCACCCGCACGTTGAAGATGGTGCGGATGCGTCCCTGCTTGAAGCGGGTGATGACCTGTTCGCGCTCCCGCTTGTCCATGTCTCCGTAGACGGCTGCCGAGTCCGGGTACTTGGCCGCGAATGCCTTGGCCTCATCGACGGAGGGAACGAAACAAAGGATGTGCTGCCGTCCGCAGGTGGCCAGCGTCTGCCGAATCTGCGAGGTGATGTCGTTGGCCTCGTATGCCCTCTGGACGCTGTCTTCGGTGTACTCCGATTTGGTGCTGTTGAAAATAAGCAGGGAGCCGTCGAACGAGCCAGTCTGGTATTTCAGTGGTGACCAAAATTTGAGCCTTACCATTTCGGAAGGTTGCGCCACATGGATGATGTCCTTGAAGAAGTTTCCTTTCTTGCTTCGGCTGGTCAGCATGACGAGCTTGGAGTAGCGGTTGCCGTCTTGGTCGGTGTTGTTTTGGAGTTTGATGGGTGTGGCGGTGATGCCGAGGACATGGGTGATGCCGCTGTCGGCGAGGAATGTGCCGAGCATGGAGTCTGCCTCTCTGGGGTACAAGTGTGCCTCGTCTATAATCATCTTGGTGAATCCGAATTTCTTGAAGGTGGCTCCGATGTTCTTAATGCTGCCAATGGTGGCGTAAGTGATACGGCCGATGGACTTGCTGTTGAAACTTGCGCTGTATATTGAGGCGTTGCAGTCCATGTCGCCGCAAAGGGTAAGGTATTTCACGTAGTTTTGTTCGAGCAACTCCTTGGATGGTTGCAGCACTATGATTTTGTCGTTGGCTTCTTTGGCAACGAAGGCGGTGAGGATGGACTTTCCCCATGCCGTCGGCAGTACGATAAGGCTGGGCTTGGGGTTCTTTTGCTTAAAAAAGTCGATGGCCTTGGCGATGGGTTCCTGTTGGTTGGGTCGCAGTGTTATCATTGCTCGCCTCCTCTCTTTCTTGGGTTGCACTCGTAGTAGCGTTTGCGCCATTGCTCTGCGTATGCTTCGGTGGCGTTCTCTGGCTTGACGTAGATGGTGGTTCGGCTGTCTATGCGCAGCGGTACCAGCTTCTCTTCGTTCCGTCTCTGCTTGTGGGGCTTGTAGTCGCCTTGGGCTTGGAGGGCGCGGAGTTTTATGAGGGCTTTCTGCTCATCCTCGATGTAGGCCACGACGTAGCCGTTGGTGTTCATGCCTGCCCTTATGATCTGGCCGAGGAACGAGGTGCTGCATCCGATTTTGGCTGCTGCCTTGGTGATGCTCGGTGCTTCGCTCCTGTTTCCTGTGGCGATGTCGTAGATGACGCATCTACGGCTGTAGCAGGTCTTTGGTTTGGGTTTGACTCTCATGTTGTTTGTCCCTTTCGTTGGTTGTTGTTGTTGTTTTGCGTTTTGTTGCTTTTGTAATACGATGCAAATATAATGTTTTTTTCGGACATACAAGCAATTTTTCACGAATTTTTTCGCTTTTTTCGCATTTTTTTCTCTCAATCGGGTTTGAGGTAGTCGTTGACGGTGGCCATGAAATCGTCGAGGCTTCGGCAGACGGCGTAGCGGTAGCCCTGTTGTTCAGCCTTTTTCTGCCATTGTTTCTGCTCGGGCGACTGCCTGCCCTTCTCGGTCTTCATCTCGATGGCGAGGCCGTGGTAGCCTTTCGATGGTACAAGAAGGAGTAAGTCGGCGACTCCCGCAGTCACTCCCTCTGCCTTCATCATGGCTCCCGTGATTCGGTCTCGGTTTCCCCCATTCGGGACTGCGAACAGGAGGCCGTCGTATTGCCGCCACTGGAGTGCAAACCAGCGGACGCAGGCGACTTGGATTCGGTGTTCGTGTGCGTTCATAGCCCGTTCTCCTCCATCCATTTCTTTGCCTCGTAATAGCCCGCCTCGTTGCGCTCGGTGAAGTGGCGGACGGTCATCCAGTCGGTTGTGTGGTCGGTCAGCTCGACGCGGACCTGAAGCCGCCACCGTCCCTCCATGTCACAGACGAGCCTGTATTGGTCCTTCATCGCTTCTCCTTTCTCGGCCTTCCTGGGCCGCGCTTCACCCTCGGTTCCTTGATGCGGTCGTTCATTGTGATGAAGCTGTCGTGCTGCCGTCCCTCAGGTTGGCTCGCGGCCATGCGTGCCTTCCATCGCTCGGCGTAGTCGGGCGTCCACTTCTCGGCTGGGACGAGCAGCGTCGTCTTACGGTCGACGTAGACGGAGACGAGGCCTTGCTTCTTCTTGGATTGCCGTGCCTCCTGTTTGGCCTGCCAGCCGTTCACCTTCCGGCGGCACTGTTCCTGGGCCTCGGGGCTGTCGATGCGGTCGGCGGTGAAAAGCAGGTAGCCCTTGGCGGGCGTGCCGGTGTTGAGGCGGCGTAGGGCGTAGGTGACAGTGATGCAGAGCTTGCGGCACATGGCGTTGACCGACTCGAAGCGGTGGCACTTGCCGTCCTCTATGTCGACGGCGACTGTTGGTTTGGGTTCTCTTCTCATGTCACGGGCAGTTGAATTGTTCATGGTTGAATGGGATGGCTGGTCTCTCGACGTAGGCGCGAAGGCGGCGGCACACCTCGAGGATGAGCTCCTTCTTCACGTCGTAGGGTTCGTTCCTCGCGTATGGCTCGAGGAGCGATGCTAGCTGTCGGTCGGTGGCCTGGTGGATGTGTTCGAACTTGTCTTCCATGGTGTCGTCCTCCTATCGGTTAGAACGGCAGGTCGTCCATTTCCTCCACGCCCGGCTGCTGGTCGAGCGGGAGCTGCGGTGCCTGTTGTGCGGGTCTCGGTGCCGACCGTGGCGGCTGGGCGGTGTATGGCTGCTGTTGTCCTGCGGGGACGGTGGCGTGTGCCACGATGCCGAACACGCGCACGTCGGTGTACCACTTGCCGTTCCACTCGCGGCTATCGATGTCGAAGCGCACGTCGTAGCACTGCTGCGGTGTGCAGGCGGCGAGGGTGTCGGCCATGGCGTTGAATGCCGAGACGGCTATCTTCTTCGGGTACTGGTCGCGCGTCTCGAACACGGCCTCCTGTTTCTTCCACGGCCCCTTGGCCGATGTGCCTTCCTGGTAGTTGGTCAGGCTGATGAATGTCAGTGTTGCTTCCATAATTCGTTGTTGTTTAATTTTTTATGTTGTGTTTTCAATTTAAGGTGTTTTCAGTGTGCTTATTTTCCACGATTTCGATGGCGCGGAATATCTCGTACATCACTTGGGGGACGATGGCGTTGCCGTAGGCTTTGAGGGCTTCGGTGCGCCACTTTCCGAAAGAAAGGGTAAGGCGGTCCACATCAAAGGGAAGCCCATCATTTCCTCGGTGAACAGGGGAGACAGACGGGAAGTTTTGCCAGCGTTCTCCGACTTGGTATTCTCCGTCTCCACGTCCCCAAGCATCCCACGATATGCCAAGTCCGCTAATTTCACGCTGAAAGATTCGCCCTTGTCCGTCACTCGTCTGCCGTTGACTATCTGACCGCCCGCTTTCGATGCGAGCACTCCGTCCATCATGGTCGGTGTCGGCAACATTCCGCTGCCCGCCATTGCTGAGAGGCTTTGCCCCATCTGCGAGTTCGGATTCCAAGTGTTCGTCCACTTCACGCCCTCGATGGCTGTCGGGGTGGGGAGTAGGTTCAAATCCATGAACTGCGTCTTGCCGTTCTCGTCGCATACTTTCAGCCCTTGCGTCTGAGGTGTCGGCAATATCAGTCCGCGATGTTTCTCCGCATATCCGTTCACCACCTCCTGCGCAAGTGTGCCGCTCGTTCCGCTCACTCCCTTGCTCTTCATTTGGTCGGTGTAGCTGTCCGCCGTGCATGGTGTCTTCAGAAATGGTTGCGGTAGTACCCCGTGCATCGCTCTGTCCGCAAGTCCCATGCTGTGACTGCTCTCGGCTTTGTTGTTGTACCTGCGTCCGTTCTCGTTCACCTTGCTGTTCGGGTGCGGATTGTCCACCACTACGGGTGTCGGCAGTAACTCGCCTTGCGACGATGAACACCCTGTCCCGTCGGTGGGGGGCTCCGACGGCACAAGCCGGTATAAGAATCGGCTGGACTGCGTATCCGTGACCTTCAAGGTCTGTGCAGATGCGTTGCAAGGTAAAGGTCTCTCGCAGTTGATATTGTCCTCGAACGTCGTTAATCTCTGCGAAAAGAGAGGCTGGACTTGCCACCTTAGAAACCTCGCCCTGCTCGACCATCGTGAGGATGCCAGCAACGTTTTCAGCCACAACCCAAGTGGGCTGGATTTCATCGATGGCGCGATACATGCTCGGCCAGAGGTAGCGGTCATC
>Ga0310696_10005452_pt1 | contig 15351 bp, 15 predicted proteins | sample AusTroGonzalo_MG_4_FD_203885 | JGI IMG/M metagenome (GOLD analysis project Ga0310696, IMG submission 203885) | Bovine rumen microbial communities from tropical cattle in Woodstock, Queensland, Australia - Gonzalo_02 (v2) (version 2) | ecosystem: Host-associated > Mammals > Digestive system >...
AATGCACGCGAGCAACGTCAAAGTCAAAATCGGAGACAAGATCAAGGTAGGCGGCAGGGAGTTTGAAGTTGTAGGACTTTTATCCTATGTTAACTACACTTCCATGCACGAAAACAACAACGATCTTATGTTCGATGCGTTCGGTTTTAACGTTGCAATGGTAACCCCTGAAGCATTCGATCTTTTAAAGACCAGAACGCATTACAGTTATGCATATTTCTATAACGAAAAACCGGCTGATAAAGTCGCGGAAGCAACACTTGGCGAAAACCTTATGAAGGCTATTATCACTCAGTCTGTTGTTTTTGAAAACGACATTGAAGACTTCCTTCCCGAGTGCTACCGTCAGGCATCGAATTTTGCGCCTTCTGATGTAGAAGGAGATACGGCAGGCACAGAGATCCTTTGCTATATCCTGATTGCCGTAATCGCATTTATCTTTGCGATCACAATCAGCAATACGATCGAAAAGGAAGCATCCGTTATCGGTACGATGAGAGCGTCCGGATATACGAAGGGTGAGCTTATCACGCACTATATGACAACACCTGTAGTGGTCTCCGTGATCAGTGCAGTGATAGGAAATATACTAGGTTACACATACTTTAAGGAGATCGCTGTAAATACGTATTATGAGACTTACAGCCTTCCTTCATGCGATGTCGTATGGAGTCCTTTGGCACTTGTAAAGACAACGATTATTCCTCTCGTTCTTATGTTCCTGATCAACCTTTTCGTGATCATAAAGAAACTCCAGTTAAGCCCTCTGAAGTTCTTAAGACACGATTTAAGGAAAACTAAGAGAGCAAAGGCCAGAAGACTTCCCAAGTGGTCTTTCATGAACAGATTCAGATTAAGGATTTTGTTCCAGAACATTCCTAATTATGCGATCCTCATCTTCGGTATCGTGTTTGTCGAAGTCATGCTTTGTTTTGCGTTCGGTCTTCCGGATTCTCTTAACCACTATGGAGACAGTGCTCCGGACATGATCTTCGCAAAATACCAGTACATGTTAATGAGCAATAAAGATGATGACGGCAATGAACTTGTTACCGCAAATGAAGATGCTGAGAGATTCAACTCCACGTCTCTTCTTTATGAGAAGAATGTCACTTCATTTATCAAGGGAAGAGGCAGCGGAGGAACAACTGAAGCAGTAACTGTTTATGGTATTGAAGACGGCAGTAAGTATATCAATATCGACAAGGACCTTAAAGACGGCGAGGTCTATATCTCAAGCGCTTTCAAGGGTAAGTTCGGATTTGATATAGGTGATAAGGTTACGCTCAAAGAAGAGTTTGCCAACAAGAGTTATGAGTTTACTGTTGTAGGAATCGTCGACTATGACGGCGGTATCGCAGTGTTCATGCCAAATGATAGTTTTATCAGCGTTTTCGATAAGAAAGAGGGATCTTTTACAGGTTACTTCTCGAACGAAGAGATTACTGATATAGACGAGAAATACTTTGCAACTGTTATAGACAAGGATGACATTGTAAAGGTTACGACGCAGCTCATGCATTCCATGGGCGGATTCATGGTTGTTGCACAGTATGTTCTTATGGTCCTTGCGGCTGCACTGATATTTCTTCTGACCAAGATAATCATTGAGCGCAACGAGCACTCGATCTCGATGGTTAAGATATTGGGATTTAAGAACTCTGAGATCAGTTCGCTTTACATGATCCCGACAGCTTTTATCGTGTTCCTGTTCACGTTTATAGGTTTTGTAGCAGGATACGTAATCCTGATCTATGTTTTCAGGGCATTTTTGATGCAGATGGACGGATGGTTCACTTTCTATATGGAGCCCAAATCCATGGCTATGTCGATGATCTTTATGCTGGTAGGTTATGCGCTCGTCTCGATTATCGATTTCATAAGGATAAAGAAGATACCGATGGACGAAGCGCTGAAGAACGTAGAGTGATAATTGCGGGTGTCGAAAACAAACGGCGCATTAATCTGAAGAAACATTAGTATTTGGGGGCTTTATGGAATTGGTATTTAGGAATGCGGATGTAAATGATGCAGAAGTTTTGGTCGGCATTTATAATTCAGCGTTCTATGAAGATTATCTTCGTTATGGTCATTGCCAGGCATATGGCAGGTCCATCGAGAACATGCAGCAATCCGTGAGGGAATATCCCAAGACTATTGCTTATGATAACGATAAGGCAGTAGGAATTATTTCATATAAAGATGAGGGACAGGGAAAGTATTACATAGGCTGTCTGGCGGTTTTAAAAGAAGAGCAGGGCAGAGGAATCGGCACTGCATTGATGAATCACTTCATGGAAGACCATCCTGACTGGAATGAACTCACGTTGGTAACTCCTAACGATAAGGAACTCAATATCAAGTTTTATACTGAACGCTTCGGATTTGATATCGTCGGCGAAGAAGAGGATGGGACTGTTACAGTTCTATTGTTCAAGCTCAATAGGAGATAAAGCATATGTGGGCAACCGGAGTAATGGATCCTGACTGGTGGAAACCAGAAGCATTAAATCACAGGTGGTATAGAGATGACGATGCCTATGCAGATTATTGCGAAGGCAGCACTATGATGGGTTTTGCGGCTAAATTCCTTGGTATCCATTACGATGGTGCCAGAATTTATGGTGCGATTGAGTTCCCTCATACATCCGGTTCTGCATCTTTCACACCGGGCGAGGAACCTTTTGAAGTAAAGCCTGCAAAAGCGTTTGAACTTAAAGATCCTGAAGGTAACATCAAATACAGTGTAAGTAAGATTATCTGTGATACAAAGACGCTTACATTTACAATGTTAAAGCTCAGTTCGAATGAAGAGATCACCGTAACTATGGAGATAGCTCCCGAAGGATTTACAACTGATCTTTTTGAAGAAATGTTACAGACTCAGAATCAGACAGTAAAAGTGGAAGTTTCAGATCAGCCGTCATCAGAATGGACATGTCCGTGCGGCGCTAATAACACCGGTAATTTCTGCACGGAATGCGGACATCCGCGATAAACCACTTTGCGATGCAACGGCATTATACTGGTATCTGAAGTTTTGACAGGTTACCGAAAGAATGAATAATGTAGTTTAAGAAGTTTTTCGAATCTTCTGCATTTTTATGTGAGAAAACCTATTCTTGAATTGTCTTATAATTGAGATTGATTTTAGGGAGGAAGAAGCTTGAAAAACGAAGAAGTGGTAAGGCTCTATGACCTGTACGCTAATGATTTGTATAGGCTTGCGCTGTCTTATCTGGGTTCCAAACAAGATGCTGAAGATGTGGTTCAGGATGTTTATCTTAAGCTCCTGAACAAGGTGTTCTCACTTAAATCCGATTGTGAAAAAACATATCTGATGAAGATGACTGCAAACAGATGTAAGAATATGTTGAGTTCATCTGCATACAAAACCGGTGTCGATCTGGAGACTGCAAGTGCTGAAATTGCGTGTTTCTATGAACTGACAGACCATGACAAAGACGTGTATGAAGCATTGATGGCAATTGATGATTCGGTCAGAGTCCCAATATACCTTTTCTATTATGAAGGTTATCAATATAACGAGATAGCTAAGATTCTGAATCTCTCGGATTCTGCTGTTGCGATGAGAATCAAGAGGGGGAAAGAACATTTGAAGGAAAAGTTGGAGAGACTATCATGAGAGATATTAAAAACTTATATGACAAGATCGAACTGGATGGCGCGAAGTCAAATGCGATAAGATCCGAATTACTAAAGACCAAAAAGAAGAATCACATTTGGGCTGTACCTATGATTGCAGTTCTTGCGGCGTGCGTCCTTATTATGGTAATTCCATATGCAAAAGAACATATCGTGAATGCGGAATATAAGAGCAGAAGAAATATCGTTGTTATGTACAGCGGCAAATCTTTAGAGGTAGTGATCAATCCGGAAACAGGCTCAGTTAAGAACTTCTATGATATAAACAGATACGGCTCAGGTGTTGAATTGGCAAAGGTCAAGGACGGTCGGCTTTATATGGTTCTTGATGATGAGTGGATTGATGTCACGGATTATTGCAGCGCTACTTCTTATTATCGTTATGAAGTTGAGAAGCAGAATGGAATTAAGGAAGTAATAATCGTCGGAGGTGTCCCGGAAGATAACAAATTCGGTTGGATTGATTATCTCTATGATGCTAACGGAAACCAATTTGCTTATATCTCTCATGCTCCGTGTTCCGGTTCTTACTGTGAGGCGGATTGGTCTAATGAGGATTTCGATTGGCTTGATATAGCACGCCATGATGAAGGCGAGACATGCCATGATCCAGAATGCACTAGATGTAATTAATTGGCTGTATTTTTCGAGCTCACTTAAGCAAAACAAAATCGTTAAATACAGCAGTTCCGCCCGTCCTCACAGTCGAGAAGCATGACAGCGCGAATCTGCATCCTGTGAAGTGATCGAGCCTGAAGTGAAGATCGTGCGGTGTTCCCATCTGTGTCAGAGTTCCGTCAGTCTCAACAAAGCACTTAGCCACATCGGTAGTAAAGTCGCATTCCACGCTTACGGTTACCTTGCTGCCGGTAAGCTCGGTCTTCTCTTCGAGTAATCCCGCATCTTCGCTTAAGTCCCAAATGCCGCCGGTGCTTGTATTGCTCAGCATCACGGCATAGTACTTGCCGTTTTCTTTTGTTATGCCTGCGAAAGCATAATCTCCCTGGAACGCAGAGAGCCCTGCAAAATCGCCGTCATTAAGATCGCCTGCGTCTATCGTAACCTTTGCCTGTGTAACAGGTCCTAAAGTCTTCTGAGTCAGTGTGTTCTTGGCGTGGAATAAGTTTCTGCACACTTTATCTGTAGTGATGAGGTATCCGTTATCAAACCTTATAAGGCTCTCGTCAGGTTCGTGATTAAACTGCCAGAAATCTTTACGGCCATCGGTAAAATCGTCACTGCCGCAAAGGTCTATGAGTTCGCATTCTTCAACGGTATTTTCGTCATCGAAAACAGGCATCCCGTCCTGCCATTTAAACGGCACGATAACAGGAAGTCTTCCTATCGCTCCGCTGTCCTGGAACATGATTATGTGATCGCCGTATGTACCCGATACGATTCCGCCCTGTGCAATTCCTGAATCCCTGATGCCGAGATCGTTATCGAAGATATCGCCGCCTTTAAATTCGCCATCCAGGGAATCAGCAACATACATTGCTTCAACTCTTCTCCATCTGTCGCGAAGAGAATGAATGTTGAACAGGTAATATTTGCCATACAGTTTATAGATATGAGAGCCTTCGAGTCCCAGCATCGGATTGCCTGCGTCATCTAATATAACGCGGTCAAGACCGTCTTCTTTTGGCGCTGTGAGGTCGTCGTTTAACTCAGTAAGATGAATGTCGGTGTTGCCATATACGACATAAGCTTTGCCGCCATCAAAAAGGAGAGATAAGTCGTGGTAGAAACCGATTATCTCAGTGCGCTCCCAAGGACCCTTCAGATCCTTTGCTCTGAACAGATAAGTCTTATTCATGTCGTTGCTTGAGAATGCAAAATAGAATACACCGTCGTGGAACTTAAGGGCGGGTGCCCACATGCCTTTGCCGTAGATGTATCCGTCGCCTTCAAGGCACTGAGCGGGCGTGTTTTCCAGACGGTTGAAGATATAAGAATAGTGTTCCCATCTCTTGAGGTCTTTAGATCTTAAGATCTCACCGCCGGGGAAGAAGTGCATGGTTGTCGTGACCATGTAATAGAATCCGTTGTAAAAGATTACTTCCGGATCCGGGATATCCATATTGAAGTGATAGCAGGTGCCCATCAATTACCTCTGTATTACTGAATTTGCGCGTTGATTCGACAGTTGGATTCTATCATTATTGATTATATTTAATAATGCAAGGTTTTAGTACCACCAACGAGTCATCAATAAAGGAAGTAAATGCTTTGTTTAGCAAATGGTATAATTACTTCATATTTTGCTCGGGAATAATCGGGAAAGGATTAGTTAATGAAGAACTTTAAAATGTTAGGCAGAACGCTCATATTGTCACTTGTTGCAGGAACTATCCTGCTTTCATCATGTGCAGACAGATCTAGAAAAGAACCTGAATTAGTCGTTACGCTTTATAACGATTCGGTTATTATCGAACACTATATGAACGCCGTTGAAGAATGGGACCACGCTATCTATGAAGAGGTCTATGCTGACTGGGGCGGACGTTCTATCGGACCTACAGAGTACAGATACAGAGGTGTTGTTTATCTGACAGACGAGGAAGCCGAGAGACTTTGGAATTCTTATGAATGGGTTGAGACAGACGCCCCTGATTTTGAATTCGGCAAGGTTGACGGCTCGAGTTTAGGTTCAGGCCCTTGGTATAAGTGCAGCGATTTTGACGGTGACAACTATTCGACGATTGTTTCTTCTTACACTGTTTTCGACGGGGAGAAGATAGTTTTTGATATTCATCAGATTTAAGTTTAGAGAACATGGAGTAACGTTGTGTTTGATCTGAAAAAGAGAATCTATATCATCTCGTTTTTTACCACCTTCTTTATAAGGCTTGGTATCTTCCTTATAGCTGGAATAATTCTCTGTCTTATCGGAACCAAGTATTGGCAGTGCCTGGCTGTAGGCGTTGCGCTCATAGCATTTGATTTCCTCGCATCGATCATTGAGACGGTAAAGCTTCACTTAACGCTCCTAAGAGGCGGCCATCCGGCAGTCGAAGACATAAGGGATGCATTAAACAGCGTAAATTCTGAAGAAGAGATGCAAAAGATGATGGATCAGATCGAGAATAACCCTGATTCGCTGCATGCGAGAACGGGACGGTACTTTCTTCAGGGTAAGCTTAATGATGATTCTACGGCTGAAGACATAGTCGCCGCATACGAAGAACTCTGTAAGGATGAAGAACTTCCTAATCTTACTTACGACTGTAATTGCGAGAATGATGAATTCGTTTTCTGCATGACCAGAGATTATGAGAACTCTGAAGGCGAATACTTCCAGTTAAGGACCACCATCAGATACGACAGGCCGCCTAAGAGGTTTTACGAATGTCTGCTTCTTAACGGCGACAAGCAGAAGTTCCTTGATGGCGTGAGAAGTTCCAAGGGCTATAAGTATGCCTCTGAGAACAAGGGAAGAGATCTTAAGATTTATATATTGGAGACGTAAGGCTCTTCTTGTTCTTTTTCTTTCGAGGTTTTGAAAACTTTTATCAGCACATAAAGCGGGAATAAGATCGTAAATAAGCTGCTTATCGTATAATGCAGCAAATAATCCATGCCTCCTACAGTCGTACCGATAGATTTCATGTGCAGATAGATGAATACCGTTATCACAGTCTGGAACCATCCAAATGCGAGCATAATAACCCTGATCAGCCAAGCCTCAGGGATGACCTTCTCGATCTTTTTGTTCTTGAGGAAAGTAATGATGATTATGACCGATATGGCAGTGGAGATAATTTGATTATCAATATCGCTTATCATGCTCACCCACAATATTTGTCCGGAGCTCTTTGCTATGATTCTGACAAAAAGGAATATCACGAGTCTGTCTGCAAACCAGCCGATTGCAGGTATTAAAAACATCGGCAGATAGATCAGTTTCTTTCCATAGTTCTTATGAAAGAAGAAACAGAAGAACAGCAAGGATAAACATGTTGTTATGACGTTCAGGATATTGCAAGGCGTCATTATGTTTACGACTTCTGTTTCTTTCAGGAAATGGATCGCTATCATAAAAAAGCCTGAAACGAACTGCCCTATGGCAGAGAATATGAAGCTGATACCAAGCATTTTGGTGGACTTGGTCTTGTCAACCGTGATCAATATTCCGAAGACCAGCACTGCTATGCTGACAACGATCGGAGTGTACCGGCTGATATAGGTCACTAGTGAATTTATAAGCTCATATTCCATTATTATCGATCCTTATGGTTAATACATGCTGTTTCAATGGGTAATTATAACACAGGTGTTTTTTGTGAATATATGAATCAAAAAGGAGTATAATCTCTGTATGACACCCATTATTAATTTATATGCTGTTACCGTAGCAGATTTTATCGGAATCGCTATCCTCTTGATCGTTTTGGTAACAAGAGGCTGGAATCTTCCCGGACGTAAGGAAGAGAGTCATATCATGCTCCGAATGCTCATCATGTCAGTCGCTAACTGTGTTGTAGACCAGTTGGTAGCTTATTATGACGGCAGGGTCGGAACAGGATTCATGTTCTACCATGTAATGCTTTATATCGGAAACACATTCCTGTATTTCTATAATGTGTTTGTAGGTATCTTCCTTGTCCACATGATCGTAAAGCATATCGATAAGAAAGCGTCGCATCTCAAATTTATTGCGTTTTGGATCGCAGTTGGTATTCAGGTTATTCTTCTTGTAGCGAATTTTTTCGTGCCGATCGTATTCAAGATCGATATGAACAATGAGTATCACAGGGGAGATCTATTCTTCTTCTTTGTTGCAGTAGGACTGATGCTCAATGTGTACGGTTTTATTTATTATTTTGCATCCAAGGTCAGGAATCCTTCGCTGCGCTATTTCCCTGTAGTAGAGTTCCTGCTGCCGATCGTATTGGGACTTCTGGTTCAGACTTATGCTTACGGAATCTCGCTTCTTCCGGCATGCTTTGCGGTGTCTTTTGCAGGTATCGTTATCGCGTTCCAAAACGAATGCATCTATATCGATAAGCTCACAGGCGTATATAACAGATTCGAACTCGACAGAGAGCTCAAGCGCCTGCAGAAGAGGCACAAAGAAACTATCGTTGCATATATGCTCGATCTTAACGGATTCAAATCAATTAACGATAATTATTCGCACGAAGAAGGCGACCAGGCTCTTATCGCATTCGCAGGCATTCTGAATGACGTATTCGGTTCCGTGGGAACAGTCATCAGATTTGCCGGTGATGAATTTGTAGTGCTCATGCGTAAGGCAAAAGAATCTGACATCGAATTATATAAACAGAAAACTGCCGATGCCGTAGATAAGTATAACGAGACATCAGGCAAGCCCTATAAGCTCTCTGCTGCTGTAGGCGGTAAGGTATTCGACTTCAGTAAGGAAGATACGCAGGATCTTGTAGTCGTCATTGACACTCTTATGTACAAAGACAAAGACGACTATTACAAGGATCACAAGAGAGAAAGATAATAACTGCTAATTATTTAGTCTTACGGTGCCGGTTCAAAACGGCGCCGTTTTTTATATTTCTCGATATCTGGAAAAATTTTATTGAAAAACGATAAAAAACTCTTGAAATTCGAAAAACGCTGTGTTAGTATACTGGCATAAAGCTAGCTTAAATCATTTTTCAGGAGGAAAAGTCTATGCGATACAACGATGGAATTATCAGATGGACTAAGATAGCAACAGTACTCTTTATAGCAATGGCAGTTGTTGCAGATATTTTCGGAATAGTAATCACTCAGTATATAGCTTATTGTTGGGCACTTGTTTTCGATACATTCAGAGTTGTGGCTCTCACAGTGATATACTATCTGGGAACAGTCGGCGGTTATGTTGTTCTTTTCGCGTTACTGAAGCTGTTGTCCAATATGAGCAAGGATAAAGTCTTTGACAGATCTAATACGAAGCTTATGATGATCATTACTCTCGCATTGGTAGCAATTGCAGTTGATTGCGTAATAGGCGGATTCATTTGGAACGGAGCCTGGATCCTGGCAATCGTAGCACTGTTTATGGCCCTTATAGTAATGAGTGTCAAAGTAGTATTTGATAAGGCTATTACAATGAAGGAAGAGATGGATCTCACGATCTGAGGAAAGGAGGAGCAAATATGATTATAGTTAATCTTGATGTAATGATGGCAAAACGTAAGATCTCCTCCGGCGAATTGGCTGCAAAAGTGGGGATTACGCAGGCGAATCTTTCAATACTTAAGAACCAGAAGGCAAAGGCCGTAAGGTTCTCCACATTAAACGACATCTGTAAGGCATTAGATTGCCAGCCGGGAGATATTCTCGAGTTCAGAGAGGACTGATTTTCAATGGACAATAAATTGATACTTCAGAGGCTAGGAGTAATCCTAGCCTATCCTTTAGCTTACGCTTATGTAAGGTTCATAATGGATCTGACTGACGGCTTTATCGTAGATCCTTCCATGGGCGGCGGACACTTCATGATAAAGGTCTCGTATCCGATATTTGCGATATTATTCATCATCGTTAATGAACTGGTCAGAAGGGGCAGGAGAGAGAACGGTAAGCTTTCTGCAGCATCCGTATTCTGGTATGTAATGACATTCATGACGGGCCTTACGGCCTGCTTCGGACCGGCACAGGGACTCTCGTTGTTTGCAATGCATCTGTGCGCCGTTTATTCGGTAGTGGTCTCAAATAATATTCTGCTCGGAGGTAAGACTTCAGGATTCATTATCGCTGACCTGATTGACGGATTCTGTGTTAAGTCTTTTGCGGGCTTCCCGAACTTCGTAATTGACTGGAAGTGCTTTGCCAAGCCCCAACAGGTAATTGACGGTGAAGTTCAGAGACCTGCTAAAAAGGGTAACTTCATAGCTGTTATCTTCATTGGAATAATGGCTGTCTTGATGATCATATCGCTAAGCCTCATGGCATCGATCGACAGTGACATTGCTTATTTCTTCGATAATTTCTTTGCCGAGCTCGGAACATATTTTGACCACTTGTGCGTTAAGGATATCGGAGACATTATGGGAAGATGTTTCATTGCAGTGCCTATATGTTTCTACTTATATGGTCTGTTCTCCAGAAGTGCAAAATCAGACGGACAGAGAGAAACACGTGTGGCTGTCTGGCTTAACAAGATCAGGGGCAAGGGCAAGGCAGTATCTGCTGTGATCGTTTACATTGCTGCTGGTGTATTCGTTCTTCTCTATTTCCTGTTCTTCATCAAGCGTCTGACCTACATGATGGGCGGATTCACGGGAACTGTTCCTGACGGAATGCTCGTTGCTTACTATGCCAGAGACGGTTTCTTCGAGCTTGTAGGAATCATGGCAGTAAACATGTGTGTTTATCTGGCGATCATTCTGTTCGGAAAGACGGATTCAGAAGGAAAGTTTGCGATCCCTGCGAAGATCCTGGTTACTCTGCTGATGGCTGAGAGCATTGTTTTCGCAATCGTGGCAATGAGCAAACTCGGACTTTATTACAGCATCTACGGATACACGCCCAAGAGAATACTGGCGATGTGGGGAACGCTGGCATTGGGTTTTGCAAGTGCTATGTCGATACTTACCGTACTCCGCGGCAAACCGCACATAAGAGCCGGAATAATCTTTACGGCGGTGTCATATGTAGCGATAAGCATCTTGTCAGGAGTTCTGGAAGCGTTAGCATAAGGAACCGTATCAATGAAATGGACCGTCTCATGCGAGGCGGTCCATATTATTTGCTTTATTCCCAGATCAAGGGGAGTTTCTCGAATTCACTGAGCGGCACGGGCTTCGAGAAGTAGTATCCCTGGAACAGCTTGCAGCCCATCTCCTTAAGCATATCCAGCTGGTCTTTTGTCTCAACACCTTCCGTTATCTGAGGCATCTCGAGATTGTTGGCCATGTTCACGATACTGCTAAGGATGATCTTCGATTTCTTATAATCAGAAGTCTTGCCGAGGAATACCATGTCGATCTTGAGAATGTCGACAGGCATATCCTTAAGCATATTGAGTGACGAATAACCGCTGCCGAAATCATCCATCTCAACCGTGAAGCCGTATTCACGCAGACTGTTGATGGCCTTTATGTTATCTGCGGCATTATTCATGACTGAAGACTCGGTGATCTCGAGATGAAGTTTGTCGGGAGATACGCTATATTCCTCAACAAGAGAAGTAATTACCTGGAAAATATCAAGAAAGTAGAAATCCTTTGGAGAGATGTTGATGGACAGGCTGAGTTTCTCATATCCGTCAGTTCTCTTAGACCATGATGACAGGATCTTGCAGGCTTCTTCCCAGATGCACTTGTCTATAACAGCGATCAGACCGTTTTTCTCTAAGATCGGTATGAACTTATAGGGAGCCAGCAAACCTTCGACAGGATGATTCCATCTGACAAGGACCTCGCCGCCTTCAAGTCTTCCGTCAGCTCTGTACTGAGGCTGGAGATAAGGAATGATCTGACCGCCTGCAACGGCACCTGCAAGTTCGCTGGTGATCTTCTGTTCCCAGATCTTGTCTTCTCTGAGCTTGTCGTCGTAGAGCGCAACACAGCGGTTATAATCGTTCTTGATGCCTGCGATTGCCAGCTGGGCTCGGTCAACTATATCACTTACCGTTAATTCTTCTTTATCAGTTTTGGTTGGCTCGAAAACGCCTACGTGAATGACCAGGGGAGAATTGATGATGTCAGAATTCATCCAGCAATCCTTAACGGTTCTCTCAAGTTCATCCAGCTGGACAACGGATTTCTTTGCGAATGCACAGAAAATGTCGCCTCTCCATCTGCAGAAGCAAGAACCGGGATGAGCGAACTTCTCGATGTCTCTGGCAATCCGCTTTAAGATCTCGTCGGCTACGTCTCTTCCGTAGATATCGTTGATGAGCTTAAAGTCATTTATGTCTGAGACGATCATGTAGTAAGGCGTATCAGGGTTAGCCTCCATAAGTCCATTGACCTGTTCTTCGAAGCTGTAACGGTTATAAAGACCTGTCAGGGCATCGTGCGTGGACAGATACTTTCTCTTGGCATTCAGATTAACAACTTCCGTATCATCGTGGACAGAGAAGAACGAACCTACATCCATGTTTCTCTTATCCTTCATCAAACGGTGAGTGATCCTTAAGTATGTGTAATCCTCCTGACCTTCATCGCGGTATCTGGCACTTAAGTCAAAATCCGCACCGAGATCAACGCCGCCCATAACTTCGAGAAGTTTATCCGTACACTTATTCGGATTGCCGGGAGCAATATTCAGCACCTCATAAGCCTTATCGTTGGCATAAAGCGCATTTACATCAGTATCATAGAAAATGATTCCGTCAGTGTGGTTGGCAACGACTGAATCCGCAAGCCTTCTTCTGATGAATAAAGGCTTATAAATGAACGTGAATATAAATATGAGCAGACCGCTGATTACATAACCGATAAGTGAGTTGTTTACCGGCCTTTCGGAGAAGACAAAGAACAGGAAGACCATACAGTTCAGCATTGCGATCATGATGACTATGTATCTCTCGTGATATGCAGAAGATATCTTAATGCACTTGCTTACCAGAAGCGCAATGTAAAGAACGAGGAGCGACTCGAGAAGGCAGAAGCCTAAGAGCATTCCCCAATGAGGTACGAGGGCATAATATGAACTTCCGTCATATAAATCTACGAGTTTGACGCTGAACATAATGCCGGAGAATGGATTGGATATTACGGCAAGTGATATCAATCCTAGTACGGATATAACTACAAACTGAAGGGGAGAACGCCTGAACTTAAACCCGCAGTAGTCAGTTACGAAAACAGCCAGGTTATACATGAGGAACAGATCGCCCAAAAGCATGACCATATATCCGGCCCGAGCAAAATAATCATATTGGGTAAATAAAGACAGGGAGTTACCAGCCAGAGGAATAAGGACAGAGAGCAGGACATTAAAAACGCTGGTAGCAGTCTTCTCAAAGTATTTTTTCCGTCTGAAGACCGTAGCAATTATCAATGCTACTAGCAATAAGGTAATGATGATCAATTCAGCAATATATTCAATCCTCATAAAACCCTCAAGCCGATTTGATTATAAGGACATTTTAGCACAGGGGAAAAGTTAAATATTCAGTTTGAAGTTAAAGAACTATTACTATTGTTTGAAGAACAAGATATAATATCTATAAATAAACATATATATAGTATTAAGCAAAGAATTGTGTGGCAATTTGCTGTAATATTACAAAAATCCCAATATATAGATTTTTTCGTCTCAAAAGCCTTTACAACATTCCGGCATGATGATATGATTACACCATAAAGTTACCGAATATTTGTTCTGATTTCAACAGGCAAATTAGTAGAGAAAGGTTGATACTAGTATGAAAAGATTTAATTGCACAGTAAAAGACGTATTTAGAAGACAGAACATGATCGTAAACGCAGTAAGGTTGCTTGCTGATAACGGCTACACGGAGCCTGCCGCTACCTATGCCGTTATAAGAGATAATATGAATAATGCATTGGCATATGTGTCTGCACATATGGATAAGGACGAATATAGAGCCGCAGAACTCTACCTGAATTCTAAGAAGACTGAGAAGCAGGTAGCTGAGATCTCTTACTTCACTGACAGAACTGTCAGACGTCACATCTGTAAGGCTTGTGACCTCGTTGCCAAGTACTATGAGGAATACTGGGGCGTTATCCTTATGCCTACATGTGTTAAGTCGGTTGAGTGCACTCCGCCTGCCGGCACCCTGTGGGAGAAGATCAACAGCGCAATTAACGGCAGTATCGAGAACGCCTGCATTGCGGTTGCATTCTTCTACGAGCACGATTCTGTTAACTATATCTGTAACAACTATAAGGTTGGTATTGATAAGGTTAAGAAGATCGTTTCCGGTTTTAACAGCACAGCTACCCTTATGGATATGCCTGCCGAGAAGCGCCACGCTGTCTGATTTGTAATTTTCACCTCCGTATTTATAGGACAGAGCATTTGTTGTAAGCCGAATGCTCTGTCTTAATGTTATAATCAGAGAGTTGGTTTAGAGCCTTACAATAATCTCCTGGAGGATGATCACATGACTATTGTTTTCAATACACTGCCCAATAATCTTGAAGAGCTTAAGCTTCTTCCCGAAGCATCACTCAGCGAGCCTGAATATACAGCTGCTCTTTTCCTGGCAGTAATGATGCACTATCAGGTTAACAAGGAAGAGACTTACGAGATGCTCGAATTCCTTAAGGGACCTTACGGATTATCCACATATGAGAAGCAGTTCCTTTCTGACAGGATGGCTGACGGTGATCACGTTGTGCGTTCTTTCTTCAACGGCACATCACCTGATAACGACTATACTCCCACTATGCCTTATACAGTTGAGACAGAGAGAGGATACGAGCAGGAATTAGACGGCAGAATGAAGATCTTCATTACATCTTCCGGTGCCGATACCAAACGTCATATCCTTCTGCGTCATAAGCCTTCGACAAATCAGTGGTTTGTTGAGGACCAGATGCTGCTTGCCATGATCAGAACACCCAAGTCTCAGGATCCCTGGGCTTGATATTCTAACGGGTAGCAGAATCAGATGAAGTCTCTCAGATCTTATCCGAAGGTCAGTATCACTTCTAAGGCCGCAAGGTCTCTGAAGAATGGTCATCCCTGGGTTTACGGGGATGAGATATTGTCTGTCGACGGCCAGATCGTTGACGGAGG
>Ga0310696_10005453_pt1 | contig 15350 bp, 2 predicted proteins | sample AusTroGonzalo_MG_4_FD_203885 | JGI IMG/M metagenome (GOLD analysis project Ga0310696, IMG submission 203885) | Bovine rumen microbial communities from tropical cattle in Woodstock, Queensland, Australia - Gonzalo_02 (v2) (version 2) | ecosystem: Host-associated > Mammals > Digestive system >...
CCTCGACTAACAATGTCTTAGTATCCGTAGCCGTACAACCATTGTTGTCGGTAACAGTGATGGTAGCCGTGTAGGTCTTGCTTTTCACGGTAGCGGAGGATGCGATGGTAGCAGATGAAGTGTTGCCACTGGCGTCACCAGACCATACGTAGGAGTAGTCAGGCGTTCCGTTGGAAGCGGCTGCGGTGAACACGTAGGATGCACCTGGACAAGCAGCGTTAGGAGCGGTGATGGTCACCTCTAACTTGTTTGGTTCTGTAATCGTTACGTTTTCGATTGCAGACAAGCAACCGTTATCATCTTTCACCTGAATAGTGTAGGTGGCAGGTGTCAGATTTGTGAATTCATTCGAAGTTTGATAAGTGGTACCTCCATCCTTTGAATATTGATATGGACTGGTGGCACCCGAAGCGGAAACTGTGATTGTACCATTTCCAGCATCTTTACAAAGTGCATCTGTACTAGATGTTGTAAAGGTTGGCAATGGGTTGACAGTCAAATTGAATGTTTCTGTTTTTGGTTCACATGCAGGCGTTTGATTGCTGGTTGCTGTGATGATGATCTCAGATGTACCCGCAGATGTTGGTGTTCCACTGATTTTATTGTCTGAGAAGGTCAAACCAGCAGGCAATCCGCTGACACTGACAGTCGAATTAGCATTGGTGATATTGATTGTCTCAATAGCGGTGTTCACACAGACAACCTGTGAAAGACTACCCGTAGTTGAAAGTTCTACCAATGGGTTAATGGTTACAACCACTTCGTCACTTGCCGTACAACCATTGGCGTCGGTAGCTGTGACTGTATAGGTAGTGGTAGCCGTTGGTGAGGCTGTAACAGATGCAACATTTGATGCGTCCAATCCTGTGACAGGACTCCATGCGTAGCTTGTTGCAGTAGCAGATGTAGCTGTAAGTGTTGTTGTAGACCCCTTACAGATGGTAACATCGCTGGATGCCGTTACAGAATGATTGTTGGCAGGTATTGTGACTGTCACATCTTTTGATGTCTGTTGTCCACAAGTGTCTTCTACAGTTACCGATACGGTAATGTTCTGCACTGTTGATTCTTGTGTGTATGTAGTACCTGCAGTGATGCTTTGACTTACGAATGTGATGTCTCCACCACAACTGCTAGTAGATGCGGCAACGACAGCACTAGACAAGTCAGGCATTTTATATTGACAGTTGCCTGCAGTTTCTGCAGGAACCGTTAATGCACTAATGGTTGGAGGTGCGGATTCCGTCCAAGTGTAGGTGATGGTTACCTCAGTGGCAGGAACTCCGCATGAGTTTGTATAGTTAGCTTTGTATGTTTTTGTGTGAATACAACCATTCACTGCCGATTCAGAGGTTACCGTTGCAGATGCACTGTTGTTGCATGGATCGGTAACGGTAAAGTCTGCACTGGTCAACTCTGGCACAGATGCATTGCAACTTAATGTCTGGTTCTTTTTCGTAGTAGTAATCGTAGGCACTGTTGCGTTGACCGTGGTGAGGTCTTTAGGTGTAGCGGACACCTGACAATTGTTTTTGTCTGTTACTGTTAAATTGACAGTGTATGTATCACAATTATCGGCAGTAGCCAATGCGAATGCTTGGTCTGAGCCAGACACCTCACCTGATGTCCATGAGTAGGTGTAAGGTTGCGTACCGCCGGTTACTGTTGAAGTAAAGTTGTACGTAAGACCTGGACAATCTGGAGTTGGAGCATTGATGACTGCTGTTAAAGCCTCAGGTTCGGTGATCGTTACATTTTCTATAGAAGACAAACATCCGTTTTTATCTTTCACCTGAATAGGATAAGTAGCAGGTGATAAATCTGTGAATTCATTTGAAGTTTGATAGGTGCTTCCGCCATCCTTTGAATATTGGTATGGAAGGGTAGCGCCTGAAGCGGTTACTGTAATCGTACCATTGTCAGCATCTTTACAAAGAACATTTGTGCTTTCTGTCGTAATGTTTGGCAATGCATTGACTGTCAAATTGAATGTTTCTGTTTTCGGATCACATGCTGGCGTCTGATTGCTGGTAGCCGTGATGGTGATGGTATAGACACCTGCCGTAGATGGTGTTCCACTGATTTTACCACCTGCAAATGTTAATCCTGCTGGCAAAGTGCTGGTGGTCACTGTCGCATTGGCCGAAGTGATTACCACATCAGTGATGGCATTGTCTTTACAAACAGTTTGAGTCAAGTTGGTAGCCGATAATTCAACCAATGGATTAACGGTTACGGTCACTGTTTTTTCATCCGTAACTGTACATGTTTTGCCATTTTCTGTCACTGTAGCTGTGGCAGTTACTTTGTATGTACTGGTGGCAGTAGGATTTACAGAAATGGATTGTGTAGTAAGATCGTTTGGTAATCCAGCATTTGCATCAGCACTGCTCCAAGCGTAGGTGACAGTACCTACAGGTGTGCCACTTATTGTTGCTGCTAATGTAGCACTATTGCCTTTACAGATGGTTTGGTTGCTGATGTTATTCAAAGCAACGGCTGGGTCAAGGACTGTAATTGTCACCTCACCACTTGCCGTACAATCATTGGCATCCGTAACCGTTACCGTGTAGGTCGTGGTAGCGGTAGGTGTGGCTGTTACTGATGACTCGTCGGTTTTGTTCAAATCAGTTGTTGGGGTCCATGAATAGCTATAGGTTGGTGTTCCACCTGTGACTGTTGCAGAGATTTCTTTAGATTCTCCCTTACAAATAGTAGAAGTGCCATTAGCAGTTACACTTAGGTTGGAAGGAACAATCACGTTGATATGTGCTGTGGCTGTTTGTCCACAACCATCGGTTACGATAATGCTGACATCTTGCGTTTGAGTTATCTTCGTGCCAGCTGCTGGTGATTGTGTGATAACCAACTCATTAGTTGTACATGCATCTGAAACAGTAACAAATTCTGTAGTGTTTAATGTTGGAATTTCGTATTCGCAGTTAGTTGAACGAACCGCATCTACAGATTCTTTTCCACTGTTGACTGTAATAGTAGGATTGGTTTCATCTTTTACTTTGACACTGGTTGATGGTGTGTTACTATGACAGTTGTTGTTGTCTATGACATACACATGCACAATATATTCACCGTTGCAATTCGTTGGGATGGTTGCTGTTGCGGTTGCAGATGTGTTTGTAGTGGTAAAAGATCCCTCCTCAAATGTTAAGTCACCAATGAATTGGTATGTGTAGTTTGGTGTGGTTGGTGACGTAATGGTAGCAGTAATCTCTTGTGTTCCGATTGTAGGACACAAGGTATTTGTGATAGGTGTCAATTCAATAACTGGAAGTGGGTATACGGAGACAGTCACCTGTTGGCTCGCAGTACAATTGTGAGCATCCGTGACGTTCACTGTATAGGTCTTCGTTTCAGTAGGACTTGCATTTACCTTTGCCGTATTTGTAGCAGAGAGGTCGTCTGAAGGAGTCCATGAATAGGAGTAGATAGCAGTACCACCAGTTACTACTGCTTCAAGCGATGTGAAGTTACCCGAACAGTAAGCGGCAGGTGTGGCAACTGTTACCTCCAGCAAATCAGGTTCTGTGATGGCGATGGTGATGGATTCTTCACAACCATTTCCATCTATTACAGAGACTACGTGATTTCCTTTAGCAAGATTGGTAAATATACCTGTGGTGTTGGTGGTAGAACCAAGGCTATAGGTGTAGGATGATCCGTAGCCACCCGATGCAACAACTTGTAGTTCACCATCACTTTCACCATAACAACTTACGTTTTTATGTGCTGCAGCGACCTCTGATAATGAGAGTGTGCTAGCAGGAATCTCCACATAGACATCTTTGGAGTTACTTAATCCGCAACCATCCTCTACGGTTACGGTCACCTTTATTCTTTGTATGCTGTTTGTTTGAGTGAATCGAGTGCCAGGTTCAATACTTTGGCTGATGAATACGACATTATTGCCGCAATTATCGTGAGAAACTGCTTCTGTTGCCTCTGATAGGTCAGGCATCTTGTATTGACAGTTGCCAGCTGCTTCTATGGTAGGAACCACCACGTCGCCTATGATAGGTGGTGTTTGGTTTTTACCACTGATGCTCATTGTCTTTACAATGAAGTTGCCAGAGGTGTCTTGTATTGTATAGTTTCGATTGATGGTCCATCCACAATTGTTACCCGTTGTATCATCCGTATGGGTGACGGTGAGTTCACTACAGTCGGTGAAGAGTGTTTTGATATAATCGTCGCTTCTGAATGAACTTGTGTTAGCGGTTGCTAAGCAATTGTTTTGATTAGTGATATTGCTTGGCCATGTTCCTGTTTGTTGAGGTTCACTAATATCTTTTACGATGATGGTTTGGTCGCAAGATGTGGAGGTTGTTCTGTAGTAAGCACCATTACCTGCTCTTGTGAAGTAGGTGCGGAGCAGGGTGGTGTTAGAGAACTCATAAGTGGAGATAGAACCCGTAATATCTGTCTCTATTCCGTTTCGAACTATTTTATAGGAAGTAGTGAAGTCGTTGTAGCTATTACATTGAGTAATGGAGGCTGTTGGCAATACAAGTTCATTCTGTTGAACTGAGCAGGTGTTCGTCACCTGAATTGTCTGTGTCTTGTTTGCTTCACAGTTAGAAGAGATTGGTTTTCGTCCATCATATACCTCTACGACAGAGGTACAATATTGCTCGTTGCCATGAATGTCTCTTACAGTCCATATAATGTCGGTCTTTCCTACATTGAATGTTTGTCCATTCAAATTATAGGATGATGTATTTTCAGAAATTGTTTCCTCTCCGCTGAAGGATGTTGTACCCGAAGCTTGCCATGAAATCTTCTCCACACCACAGTTGTCGGAGAACGATACGCCTGCATCAGATGTGGTAGCCGAACAGACATCATCGATGGTGATGATAGCAGGGGATATAGGGGTACAGGTTGGCTTGATGCTATCTTTAATATAGATATCCTGAGAACAGTCCCCTACAACAGCTCCAAATCTATTAACATAATGCCACCATATTCGGTATCTATTATCACTTACGTCACAGGTGGCGTACGTTGCTAAATTAGTGTTATCATAGACTGGTGTCAGAGTACTATTGCACAAGTTTATATTTGGTATATCATTTTGTCCTTTTAATATAACTTCAAGATCGTTTTTCGCAATTGTACATAAGTTGTCTTCTACATAAATGTCTTTATCTGGAATGCTTGGACATACAGGAAGATTTAAATTCTCGATGGTGATCCTTAGCGAGCAGTTCGTGCTATTCCCGGCTTTATCTGTTAATATGGCTTGAATGTCATTTATGAAATACAAAGGTCTATAATTAAAGTCATATCCATTATCGTTTATTCCTGAAAATGAAATTCCTATCTCTGACGCATCAGTGCAATTGTCATCATATCCAGTCAAGCGTAACATGAGTTCTCTTTCTAATGTGCTTTTGTCGATTCTACATGCTGCAGCAATTGTAATTCTTGAATTTCCGCAGGTAGGAGGCGTATTATCCACAATTTTTATTTGTTGAGGACAAGCTGGCATTATCTCCGTACCATTATTGTCGCTAAAGTGCCAATAGATGGTGTATAGGTTGGTTGGATCATTGCTACGTTTGGATGCGTATGATGATTCTAATAAATCTGTACGGACTGTTCCATAATAAGTGCTATCGCAGATAGTGATGGACTGTCTATGGTTAGTTTCCAATTCGTTTCTTAAATCCACACTTGTAGGATCGCACATATCCAATGGTAAGGTAGGAAGATTAGGACAGCCAGGTTCGTTTTGTGAATAGTTGATCTTGACGGTCTGGTCGCAAGTGAGACTGGCATTGGCCTCTTCGTCTATGATGGTGTAGTGGTATGTCTTCTCCTGAGGAACGGTGATATCTTCGGCGTTGCTCACTACAATCGTAAGGTTCTGATTAGAAGAACATTCATCCAGTGGTGTCGTTTTCCCCTTTACATGGTTGATGATGATGTTTTCTATGTCGTATGCTTCGATTTTACATCTGTCATCGAAGACAAGAGGTATGTCTTGAGGACATTCAGGAACAATATCATCTTTGATGGTGATATGTTGGATACATTCACCGAAATAAGTTGGATCATCATGAACTTGCACCTTCCAATAGATGATATCACCATTGTTGGCTGTGATGTTGATATTGTCGCTGTAGGTCTGATATGGATCGCTTGACGATAGTTTGTAGAAATAATCCAATTGGTTATCGCTACATGTAATTGGGTTTGGCGTTAATAATCGATATTCTTGACTTTGACAGTTCGGATGACCATCACCAGTAGTGATGACAGTGTCACGACATTCAAAAGAGACCTCTCTGTTGATGATTGTTCTGAAATGAACCGTATCAGGACATCCACCACCATCTACCGCTACTGTTAAATAGTGACTTTGTGCAATGTTACCCATGACAAAGGAGTAGGTGTCACATTCAGCGAGGAAGTTCAGATTCTTATCCAACCATCTCTTGATGGTATAGTCGACTGGCAAATCTTCTTTCTTCAACACAACGGTTTCGTCTGGACAAGCTACCTCCAACACATCGGTGATATTGTTGATGGATGGATAGTAGGAGACGGAGAACGGTGTTGATACAGCATATACATTGTTACAGTCGATGTCAGGGAATGTTTGATTATGTTGGTTGTAATAGTTGAGAATCTCTGTTATTTTCGCATCATCGTTTGCTACGACAACCATGATTTCGATTTCTCCATCTTGGATTGATGGATCGCTTGTTGTGAAGGTGTATTGTCCTGTGGTATTCGTTCCTCCTAATCGTTGCCATGTATTGTTCGTGTTATATTTTCTATAGAGGAACTGATATGCAGGATTTTCAAAAAAGTCGTGAATGTCATTTTTGAAGAGGGTGTATACGGTTGCTCCATCGCTCGTCTTACCACAGATATCCACGTGTCTATTCGGATTGATTTGAATAGGGTTGTTACTAATATCTGCATCAGGATAGGTGACGGTGATGGAAATATCGTCGAATAGAGCGTCATCACCATTACCACCATTTCTGTTACTGGTCAACTCCATGTAGTAGTCCACACCTCTGTGTGCTTTGAATCGAGCGGTTAGATGTTGCCATTCATCACAGAAAACACGGCTTGGAATATCACCAGTGAAGGCTTGTGCTATAACGGTTCCTCCATTTCCAGGTATTCCTTCTATGATATCCATACGGACGTTTACTGGTGCAACAACAGGATGATTACCATGCGTAGCTCGTTCCAAATAGTTGGCATTAGCCACGTAGAAGGAGAGTTCTACCCACGACTCGTCACAATCCACCACAACTTTACGTCGGTAGATAACCTTATCCTTTGAATCGTTTTCCAAGTTGACGAAAAGCATACCTCCGTTTCCTGTGTGGTCTGTTATGGAGTGCAGTTGATCTTCACCACTCGTTTGATTGATACCGTGTGTACCACACATGGCAAATTTAGCCTCTTCCATAATGGCATAAGAACCGTCATTTACATTTCCTCCACTCTCATACGAGTGGTTGATTGTTCCTAGTGCGACATTATTATTGTCGGTGGTTTTTCGAGGGTCATCTGAAACATAATAATCTTGGTCTTGAAAGAGGTCTCCACAATGAACATCATTTGCACTACGGGTCCGTGAAACACCATTATCATCCGTATAGTGATAGGTGGAACCTTCGAAGTGACCGAAATCATCATAGTAGATTCGTTCTCTTGGAACACTCGAAGATGCGGCATCTTCATCAGAGAAGACTCCATGAATAACGTGGATGGTGGTCTTGTCGTTAGAGATACTACCACAAGAAGTGCTTGAGTAACTTAAAGTGATATCACGGTCTTTGGTGATAGTAGGGAAGTCGAAATAGATATTTCCTTCTGCATCGGTTTTTGATGTGTCGGAAAGATGTAGCGTGTTATAGGTGGTTCCTTCAAAAAGAGAATCTTTTAGTGTGATGGTGACATCTTCTGGTTCTATGTTGATAAGGTTCAGCTTCAGTGAAAGATTGCTTTCCGCTGCCACTTCTACAATGCCACTACATAGGTTGCGCATCTGACCAGTACTTTCGAATGACTTGGTGATGGAGCAAGGTGCAAATGATAAATCTATTTCGTTGGAATAACATATCTCAGTGTTAGAATTCTCCGTATAAGTAATCTTCATTCGATAGTGAAGAGGAGCATTTTTGTCTAGATTTATGGTTAGCAGATCTTCCGTTTCTCCTGCGATGTCGGTCCATGTTGTGCCATCGACACTGCTTTGCCATTGAGAAGTATGGAGGATGGTAGGGGTGTTGTATTCAGTGACGGATAGTTTGACTTCCTCTCCCCAACGAATGTTCGTTAGTTTGTTGGAAGCGATGACCGCACAAGGAGGTATTCTGATGATGAAGCTTATAGGGTCTACAAGACAACTGGTTAAGTCATCTTCTGTCTCTAATTGGAATACGATGGTTTTGTCTGCATCACTACTTTGTGGAGTGTAAGTTATAGGATTGGTAGTGCCCAAGTTGGTCCACTCACCTCCATTAAGTTGCATTTTCCATTGATATTGTTGAATGCTTCCTGTGACGTTTGCTGTATTGGCGGATAGGGTATAGGTATGACCAACATAGAGCTCGTCGGTGATGACTGCGCCATCTTCTATGGCGGAGAGTGACGCAGTACATTGCTCCACCTCTTCGTAGATGGCTATGTAAAAGACTCCTCCGTTCTGGTATACATATTCGTGGGCAGTGCAAGTCGGAGAATTGCTGCTTGCATAGTTGTAATTGCTATAGTGACGCCATTCTCTAAATTGGTAATTTTTACCTCCTTTTTGAATGAGTTGTGGAGCTGAAACATTACAATTGCTGATGTCTCTAAATCGGTAAATCTTTACATTTGTATCATAATCTCCGAATAGACCACCCTGACTTTGTTCAGCGTCTCCATCGTACACAACGCCAGAAAATTGATACAAATCGGGGCTATTGTCATAGGTGTCTGAACCATAACCAATTAGATATACACCCAACATGGCGTATTTTTTGTTCACGGTTAAGTGTATGCTGTTCGATTCGCAGGTGGTGCCATCGTTGTTGGTGACAATAACTCTGTAGTAGGTAGTATCAGCATTGCAGTTGAATGAGTAGGTGGCGCCTGTGACATTTGGAAGGTTATGCCAGTTTTGTCCGTTTTCACGCTTATATTGCCATTGAAGAGTGTAATTCTGTTCTGAATTAACATCGGCTGTAAGAGTACATGCAGCGCCTTCGTCGAGGGTGGTTGCAGAGCTGTATATGGTTGCTGTACAGTATATTACTTCTTCGTAGACGGCAACGTAGTAAAAGTTTTGATGATTATAAAGAGTAGTGCCTGGCCGGCATACTAATGGAGCAGGCTGTAATATGTTTTCTGCTTGATACTTATCCCAACGAATGAACTCGTATGTTTTATTGTTATATTGAATAGTTTGTGGTGCAGTGATGTTACAGTTGTTGGTTGATCTATATAGGTACAAATTTAACTCTTCGTTTGCTGGACTGCACCACTGTTTTTGACGATTACTTTCTGCAGAAGCCCCTGTGAAGTTGTATGCATCTGCATTGGTTCCTCGTGAAACAAAGTCGTTGCCTATTTGGGCATATAACCAAATGTATTTGTTTTCTACAGTAAAGTGTACTGTATTCGATTCACAGGTGGTGTTATCATCATTGTTGGTGACAAGAAGTCTGTAGTAGGTGTAGTTTGAACTTGAACTACATGTGAATGTATAGGAGGAACCTGTGGCACCTGATATGTTTTGCCAGTTGGATCCGTCCGTACTTCTTTGCCATTGACGGGTATAGCTCTGTTGCGATGATACAGTAGCTGTGAGTGTGTAACTATCTCCATCGTATAAGGTGGATCCGGGGTCGGATATGGTGGCTGTACAGAATATTCGTTCTGTATAGACGGCAGTGTAGTAGTATTGATTATGGTCATTGAAGTCGGACACATCTTTACAATCTAATGAAACATTCTCATCAGTCATGCTCCCGTATCGATATCTATCCCATCGGACAAATTCGTAGGTGGTATTGTTGTATTGAATGGTTGGTGGAGCAGAAATATTACAATTGTTAGTCGATTTAAATAGATATGAATTGTTGTTCGGATTTTGGTTTGTAAACGTTCCTCCTGTAAAATTGTAGGTGCTTGCATTAACATTATTATTGCCTAATTTGACAGCCAACCAAATGTATTTGTCAACAAATCCTGTAAGGGTGTATTCGGCAATGTAACAGGTTCCGTTGACATCATAATAGTGTGGTTTTTGATTGTTTTGTGGGGTGGTGCACTCATGACGATTAACGGGTGTTCCGACATTGCTGTAGGTGTTTTTTGTCCATCGTGTAAAATAATATGTTGTTCCATTTACGGTGATTGGACTTGTTGGAGTAATCAAAGGACATGAGGTGCCTCCATTGTCTTCCTTGAAAAGAGATGCTGTGACATTTCCGTTGAAAGATTCATCCCATCCATCATAAGTATAGCCGCTAAAGTTGTATAAGGAGCTGTTTGAATTTCTTGTGATAATTTCACCATTTACCCTTACTCCCAAATAAACATAATTATCCGCGAGTGCACTAACTCCTAACAGATTAAAACAAAGAATAACCAGGCCAATAGTAATTGGTCTCAGTTTAAATATATTTTCCATACGTAAAAATTTCACCATACCACCTCATAATTACATAAGATTTACGCACTAGTTGACCATGAAAGAAAAACAAAAGTAAGTCAACCGTCAATGGCGTAAAAATCCCATTGTATTATAAACAGCTTAAGATAAAGAACGTTTATTTTGTTTTAGATGTTAGTTCAGTTCAGTAACATCTGTTTAGTTCTCAGAGAATTTTGAGAAGTGCACATAAGTGCATTTCCTGATTCTTCATCCCAAGCTCGTCTAAATTTCTAATTTTAATTCTTAATTTAAGTTTTACGCAATACATTACCTCCCACGCCCCTTCATCTACCCAAAATCACCTATAAAATCATCGTATGTGATGTATTAATTCGCAAAAATAATTTTTTTTCAACAAAAACAAGAAAAAAATGGAAAAAAATGCTATTTTGGGGGAGGGGAAGGATTTGATGGGTGCTTTGTGGAATTTGATAATGGTTGATAAGTTTTCGAATTATAGTTGTAAAAAGTTTACTCATAGAGCATCTTCCAACATAATAAGGATATATTTTGCCAGCATGCAGAGAGAATGAATTTAGAAAAATCAAAGGGCTGACTCCGTAAAGGAATCAGCCCTATTTTTATGATTATGAAACCTTGATTTTTAAGGAATCTTTTGTACACTTCATTGTTACTATAAATTCCGTATCATCTCCCGTATAACCTTCTCTATCCCTTCCTCATAATCCCCATCTATCAATGTTACTTCTTCTCCGCTTTGTTGGAATGAGTGGATATAATTGTGATTGTCTTCCTTTATGGATGCTGGTGTGCTGTCTGTGTCAAATAGCCTTTTTTCAATAACTGAACTGTATCGTTTTATATCATCTATATGTGCGTCGATATGGGCATCTGACAGAGCAAGACAGATAAACCTGATGGTGGATAAATAAGGTTCATTGAAATCTTTCCTCCAATTGGAAGGAATATAACATCCTTCAACAATCAGATTTTGATGGTTCTCTATGGCAGTCTTGATTATCTCTCGAACAATCGGCCATAGATATGCTGTGAGTGCTTCGTCATCATTGGGCGTGAGTGTGGTGTTGCCACTGCGAATCAACCCCATCTTCAAGTGATCGATCGATAAGTAGGGATAGTTGTACTTCTCAAGCATCCGTTGCGCAAGGATTGTTTTCCCTGTATGAGATGCGCCTGTAATGATGATAATCATAATGTGTTTTTTATTATGTGAGAATCGAAGGTGAAAATTATTTGTCGAAGTCTTCATTTACAATTTTCCAACCTTTGGGTATGAAATCTTCTCCATGATTGCTGCCCAGTAAATTTTAGCGGACAATAATATTCCCGAAAAGAATCCACGAAGAGGTGAGAATTGCATGAATGTGACGTGCCACGTCCTTGTGGGGAAAAATATAGGGACGAATGACTTCGTCCCTATATCCTTTTATGTTTTAATTTGACTATTTTAAATTGATGATCTCGATGCTTCCGGTTCGGAGACTGCCATCACCCATTAGTACTTGATAGTAGTAAACACCTGGGTCGGCCATTCTGCCCTTGTGGGTTCCATCCCAACCATTGTTTCCTTCAAATGCCTTTTGTCCGTAACGATCGTAGATGACAACGTGATGTCTCTCCATGAAGATATCGTTCAAACCTTCTTTGTCGTATGGTGTAAAGGCTGTTGGTATAGCATCAAGTACGAGTACCTTTGTCAAGTCGCTGGATGCTGAAGGACAGACACCGTCAGATACTGTGACGTAGTAGTCGGTGGTGTCATTAGGATATTCAATGATCGTACTGCTTTCATTGGTTAGCAATATTGTTATCAAAGAATCTTTTTCATCATCCATATTGTTAAACTCAAACTCTTCGTGCTCTGTAGCATCGTTATAGTTTGCTCTATCGTATTCTCCGACTACCTTGTACCAAATTAATTGTTCGTAAGGATACTTAGAGTAAGCGGACAACTCAATGCTTTCGCCTCTCCAGATTCTTGCAGGGTTGCTAGGATTAGTGCGGATAACGATATCCTCAGCCTTGAATCTCTTATGAACATCGAAGGTGATTGAGTCTCTTGAGTAGAGTCCGTTTGCACGAAGCATCTCCAATGCTGTTGAGTCATTGTTAAGATAATCAAGTGTATCTCTTGTAGTCATTGGATGCGCAGGATCTACACAGAATGCCAAGTGTGAGTTGAGCGAAGAGGTTGATCCGCATCGGTTCTCTGCATAGAAGACTGCTGTGTTCTCATTGTCTTCGTATGAGAGTAAGCCTGCGATGGAATCTTCGAAGTCGAACTTCTTATCTCCCTTCATCCAGTAGGTCCAAACACTGTCTGCTCCCATGCTGTCGATACATGATACGTATGGTGCTATGTCAACCATGTTTCCTTCACAGACAGAGATCTTAGCTGATTCAAGTACCACCTTTGGTCTCTCTAGGATATTGACGTAGATGGTGGCTGTATCGGTACATCCTGATGTGGTATCGATGGCAACCATCGTATAGTAACCAGACTCACTACGTTGTGAGATCTTCGTCAACTCAGTAGCGGCTTTGTCTGTACTACCATAGATGTTGATGAGCTCTTGGAACACATCCCATTGGGTATTCTCATTGTTACTGAACATGATGTTCTCTGGTTTTGCCTCTTTACCTCTATAGTATTCATAGACGAAGGTACTTGCAATCTTCATGATGGTACCATCCCAATCGTCGATGATCTCCATTTGTCCAGATGCATGTCTGATGTTCTCATTAGCCAATGAAACGCCTCTGTCTTCTGTCACACAAGAGTCTACGTCATGTGCAGTCAAGTGAGCAATGGTTGCACCATCTTGTACTTTGATGAACTTCTTCGTGCTATCTACATTTCCACAAACATCATAGATGTAAATCTTCAAATCTGTGGATTGCTTAATTTGTGTTCCTGGACTTGGAACTTGAACGACCTTCAAGTTCTCATCTGATGTACAGTTATCGTGTGCATAACCTCTCACTTCTTCAGTCAAGTCAGGAACGTCGAACAAACACTTCTTCTTGAAGGTTGCTAAGATGTATTTATCCCAGTTGTCTGGCAAGGTGAGTGATGGCGCGATAGTGTCACGTACATGAATCATCTGCGTTGCAGCTGTCTCGTTGCCACAGCGGTCTTTTGCTGTGTAGGTACGAGTGATGTCATAGCTGTAGAATTCACATTGTGTAGGATCATCACTTCTTGTGGATGTCTCTGCGATGGTCACTTGTGGATTTGGATCGCAGTTGTCTGTAGCAGTGATGTGTGAACCGCTAAAGATGGTGTCGGCACAACTCAATACAGTGTCTATAATCGCTATATCAAATGTTGGTGCGACGGTATCTTTGACATAGATAACTTCTTCGCATGAGATGTCATTCTTCTTCAAGTCTATGACGTGGTAACTTCTGGTAACAACCATGTTGCAACTGTCGTTGGTGATGGAGTCGTTATAATAGAAGGTACTTGGATCCATCTTCTTCTCATTGGAGAATGAACCACCAGCTCGCTTGAACTCGTCGAAGGTCTTGTATGGTGCAGGAATGTCATCTACACATGCAAATACTTTTCCGTCTAAGTCGCCTGGACAGTAAAGTGTGTCGATAATCCAGTCTGTTACCGTTACAACTTGTGAACAAGAGTTGCTGTTACCTGACTTGTCTGTATATATCCAGTGGATGATTGTCTCTCCTAATGGGAATACGCTCTCAAGTGGTTTGTGATCCTCTCTTTCACCTACGGCGATGATTTCTCCGTCACATACATCTTTGTATGAAGGGATCTTCAATCCTGCATCGACTGCTTCTTGATAGGTTGCTGAATCGAAGTAGGTTGAGTTCTCTGCAATCTGAACTATGATGGTGTCTAATGCTTCGCAATCAGGCATTGGAGGGAAGGTGTCCACTACAATTACATTTTGAGGACACTCTTTCTCTGCTGTGCTAAAGATGCTTGTGAACTTCCAAGTGATCATTGTTGTGTCTCTTGGATATGCATCGGTCATAGCTTTGCCATCCAAACGTGTAGGAACACCTGGGATGTCTGTGTCGGTACATGCATCTTTTGCAATTGGTGTTGGCAAAGAAACTGTTCCTTCTGGTATTTCACATTGATCCAAACCAAGATATAGGGTTGTATCGTGAATGTTCTTACAATCAAATACTGGTTCGATATCGCTCTGGATGAATACTGGCTGCCAGCAGATCACCGTGTCAGTAGAGTATTCGCTGATGAACGTCCAGTCGATGGTGTCGTGACCCACTTTGTAGTCGTCAGTCATAGCAGCCAAGCTACGACGTGTACCAACACCCCAGATGGTGTCGAGTGTGCAGACATCGATAGCGAATGGATTAGGCACGTTCAAATCAGCAGCGGAGATTTCACAAACACCGTGAAGGACAGTGTCGATGACAGACTTGTTGAGCGAGTCGCAATCGAAGTCGAGCTTCTTGTCGCTCTTGATGTAGATGTATTGCTCGCAACGAGCCGTATCGATTGAGTATTCACTGACGAAGATCCAGTCGATTGTGTCGCGACCCACTTTGTAGATGCCGTCGAAGGCCTCACCGCTACGACGTGTAGGTTGACCGTAGATAGTGTCACGCGTACAAGAGTCGATAGCGAACGGAATATTAATGTTCAAATCAGCAGCCGAGATTTCACAAACATCGTGAAGCA
>Ga0310696_10005455_pt1 | contig 15348 bp, 12 predicted proteins | sample AusTroGonzalo_MG_4_FD_203885 | JGI IMG/M metagenome (GOLD analysis project Ga0310696, IMG submission 203885) | Bovine rumen microbial communities from tropical cattle in Woodstock, Queensland, Australia - Gonzalo_02 (v2) (version 2) | ecosystem: Host-associated > Mammals > Digestive system >...
GAATCCGTTGGGACCTGTCCACAAATACGATGCTCCGCTTATTTCTTGTGCATGAAGCGTCAATGTGCCACCATGGCATGGGTTTTCATACCAAACGACTGGCGGCATGATAGAGCAGTCAGTGGTTCCGTTGCCCCCAGTCTTGCTAAAAGTGATGTTGCATTCGGCGTTTGAAAAGTTCGTGATGACAAGAATATAATACTCTCCAGTCATTGCAGTACTTGGAATCTGGCAGGTCTCAGTAGCACTTGATGAATAGCTACAACTCACAACTTTGCCTGATGTCAATCCGTTAGGACATGGCTCTACAGGGTCGGTGAAAGGTCCCCAGCAGCAGAAATCGATGTCTTTTTGCGGCGTGCTGAACATGTAGATGTCAATGTTGCCGGGAGTTCCTATCCTCATGTAATACCACGCTGGATTAGGTTGTGTGCTCAAGCAGTTGTAACTAGGTCCTGTCTCACCTGAACCGGCGTTGACACCAGCTGGAAACATGTATTGTCCGTTGTCGGTGCAGAATGGGTCGGCGTTGGCACAGAGGTTGTTCTGCCTGCTTTTTGCATATATGTCCATCATCAAGGCTGTTACGAAATCGTCTGGCAGTTCGGCTTTCATCTCATAAAAAGCAGCTCCTGCTTCTTCCTTTGTCATCTTGCTGAAAACAGCATGCTCTTCCTGACAGAACTCGTTAAACGACTCGCTAAGGCTTATGTCTCCTGCAACTTCGCTTTTTCTGATTATGAAAACTCCGTCTTTATCGCTGGTTTTTACGTCGAAACGTAAATCTGAATTCAGTGTGTAGACAAAGTGAACTCTATGCTCAAAAATTTTGATGTTTGTTATATCAAACTCAATCTTGTCCTGATATATGCTGAAATCATATTTTTGAGCTGACACAAACAATGCCGACAACAAAAATACAACGAAAAGAAAATACTTTTTCATAATCTGATAATTTGAAAAAATGATTAATCAATCTGCAAATATAGAAAAAAATTCTAAATTTACATCATTGATTCAAAAATTCTACAAGTTTTGCGACGGCTCGACCTCTGTGGGATATCTTGTTTTTAACATCCATTGGCATTTCGGCGAATGTCTCTTCATAGCCTTCAGGTTGAAAAATTGGGTCGTAGCCGAAGCCGCCGACACCGTGTTCCTCCTCTAATATCTTGCCGTTAACAATGCCTTCAAAGAAATATTGTTTTCCATCGAGATTCAACGCTATTACTGTTCTGAATCTGGCTTTGCGGTTTGTCTTTCCTTTCATGGCTTCAAGGAGTTTTACCACATTGTCGTGATATGAACAGCCTTCGCCGGCATATCGTGCGGAATAAACTCCAGGTGCGCCGTCCAATGCCTCGACTTCCAATCCTGTGTCGTCGGCAAAACAGTCTAAATGATAGTTGTTGGTCACGAAGTCGGCCTTGATTTTGGCGTTGCCTTGCAGGTTGTCGGCATCTTCAACGATGTCGGTTTCACATCCTATCTCGCGTAATCCCACAACGTCGTAGTTTTTCAAAATATTACGGATCTCCGCCAACTTATTTTTATTATGCGTAGCAAAAACTAACTTATCCATATTATCTTTTTTTATCCTTCTATAACCTCCCATTTAATTGGTGCTATATTATTATTAATAAGGTATTCGTTTGTCTTTGAGAAATGCTTGCATCCGAAGAAGCCACGGCTTGCTGAGAGTGGGGAAGGGTGCACTGTTTTCAGTATCAGATGCTTGCTGTGGTCGATGAGGTTTTCTTTGGCTATGGCGTAGTTGCCCCATAAAAGGAAAACCAGATGTTCTTTTTTGTCGGATAACGCTTTTATCGCCATGTCGGTAAACTGCTGCCATCCTATGCGTGCGTGCGAGGCTGCCATGTTTGCCCTCACAGTGAGCGAGGCATTGAGCAACAATACTCCTTCTTCAGCCCATTTTTCAAGGTTTCCGTTTCGTGGAATAGGCATCCCGATGTCGGTGTGCAGCTCCTTGAAGATGTTTTGCAGACTCGGTGGCGGCTGTATGCCGTCGGGAACAGAAAACGCCAGGCCATGTGCCTGTCCCACATTATGATACGGGTCTTGACCCAAAATCACGACTTTAACTTTATCGAAAGGCGTGAGGTTGAAGGCATTGAAAATCAATTTTGAAGGAGGATAAACCACATATTGCCGCTTTTCCTCAATGAGAAACGACTTAATTCCGGCGAAATATGACGACTCAAATTCCTGTTTTAGTACGTTATACCAACCATTTTCAATGTCAGGTTTCTTAATTTCAACCATAATGAAAATTTTTCTTAATAAAATTGTACAAAATTAAAAAAAAAATCGTTTCTTTGTATTCTGAAATTTATAATATATAATTTATGAAAAAGTTGGCAATAATATTAGTGATAACATTTACATTGGGAGTTCTTTTATCAGCATGTCGTCAAACATCACAATGCCCTGCATACGGTGAATATAGACAATATCAGAGGGAGAGTGTTTATTAATCAGAGGAGATTTATTATTATTTTTTTAAATAAAAAAAGAGAGGCTTCCATTCGGAAGCCTCTCTTTTGATTTTTATCGTTTTATTAGTATACTAAGAACTTGGCTGTCTCTGCCTTGTTGCCTGCCATCACGCGGATGATGTATGTTCCGCTGGCGAGGTTCTCAGCATTGAATGTCATTGTGTGTTCGCCTTGTCCGTAGAATCCGAGCTCGTTGTTAGCCACCATGCGGCCTGAGAGGTCGTAGATCTGATAGCTGACGTTTGCACTTTCTGTAAGAGTGATGTTCATCTGAGCCATGTCTCTCACTGGGTTAGGATAGATGTTAACCTGAACGTTTTCGGTCATGTCGTTCTCTTCAACACCGAAGTCTGAACCTTCTTTGTATGTTGCGCAAGAAATGATGCCTTCACCGTATGTAGCTGCATAAATCATACCTTCGTTGTCAACACCTGGCCAAAGGACGTATGTTGGAGTTCCCATCTCATCATAGAGAACGTCAATCTTAGCATCGTGATTCTTTTGTGATGCTTGTTTGAGATCCATAACCGGGCATGAAACAGCGCCTGACTTAGCCCATGTTGAACCGTTTTCTGAAACGTAAACACCATATTCTGTACCAGCGATGAGTAAGCCTTCGCTCTTTTCAATCAAGCATGAGTAAACAGGAACTTTTGGAAGGTTGCCCTGAACTGATGTGAATGATGTACCGCCGTTGGTTGATCTGTAGACATAGTCGTTGTTGCCATAGTTACCCAATGAAACCATCACATTGTTGCTGTTGTTTGGATTGATTGAAATGCCTGTAACAGCCTGACCTGCGAATGGAGTCAATGTTGTGAATGTTACAACGCATGCTGCTGAGTCAACGCTTGCCTGTGCTGCTGTGTAAGCGTCTGCAAGACCTGTAACCTTGTAGAGGTTGCCTTCTGCTGTACCAACCATTGCCATGTCACCGTCGCCGCTGATTGCAACTGCTGTTGGGATGCCTTCAATTTCGCTGATTAACAACCAGTCAGTCAATCTATTGAAGATGAGAGCGTCTCTTGTCATATAGAGCTTGCCTTCAACACCGACAACATATAATGTGCTGAGTGGGTCGTGGATGTTGCGGAGTGTATCTCCTGGCATCCATGCGTAGTTGCCATCAATATCAAGGTGAGCTGCGTCATGCGGTGGTTCTTCTGTGATGATGTGATCAACTGGATAACCGCACTGGTTACTGTATGCATAAACCAAATCGCCAACATGTTTCACTGTTCTGATAGGAGCAAAGATTGTGTCAACAGGGTTGTTTTCATCATTGTAGTTCTCGAAGAAAGCGAATGGTGTTCTGAATGCGTTAGCGTTTGTGATGACTGGATTTTCATCGTCGCCCTCAAAGTTTCCGTCATAGTCGACACCAGCAGTCTCTGTTCTGTAAATAGGTGTTGAAAGGCTTCCTGTTCCTGAAACGAAGAAGATGTATGGGTTGATTGTTGAAATTGCGCAAGGACCACCTGCATATTCTTTGTTGAAGAATGATGATGCATATCCGTTGTTTGTGACGTGTGGGAATATATTTTGACCTGTTGTCACGTTGTTGATGTTTTCTGATGCTGTCATTGCGATTGTTCCATGATCGAGGTTACCTCCGAGGAATGCTGAATAGCCGCTGATACCGACATTCATCATACGAGCAACTGAGGTGTGCTCGTCTTCTGTGATGAAGTAACGGTTGCCACTCTTGTATGAATACAAGCCTGCATAGTATTCGCCTTTGTAAACACCGCCGTTTGTTCCGACGAAGAACTCATTGACATCGCTTGGATTGAAAGCGATTGTCTGAATGCCCTGGTGGAGGTAGAGATAACGGTTCCATGCAACAGCTGCATATTCGTCTGTAAAGCATTCAGAAATCTGTTCTGGTCTGTAGCTGTTGACACCTAATCCCTGTGCGTCTTCAAGAACCCAGAGGTTGTCAGAACCGATAAGGAGTTTCTTAGGATTGTTAGGATAAACAATCATGAAGCCGTCCATGTTTGCGTCAAGGCCTAACATTGGATACAAACTTGTTCCTGCTACTGCGATTTCCCAAGTCTCACCGCCGTCAGCTGTGAAGTAAACGTTGCCTGTTGCATATGCTCCGAGTGAGCCATCCATATAAGCGATGTACATGTAGTTGGCATCTGATGGAGACATTGCAATAATCTTAGGATTGCTGTTGCTTGCAATATTGTCAGTAACATTTACAAATGCTGCGCCATTCTTTGAGAGATAAACGTTAGCGTCGTCAGCTGCGAGGATGTCGCCATTGTTGTTGACTTTCACGCTTCTGAAGTTACCTTCAATCATTTTGGTCCATGATGCGCCGTTGTCTGAGCTCTTCATGATACCGCCTGCTGTTGCAGCGTAAATATTGCCGTTGGCGATTGCTATCTCGTTGACGAAGCCCCAGCCGTTTGTTGCTGAAGGTGTTGTTGACTCGAGAAGCTCAGGTAATGTTGAACCTGCTGCCAATTTGTAGATACCTTTTCCGATGAAGCTTGTCTCATAGCCCATTACGCTCAAGCCGTTGAAAGCCTGTGCCTCGCGACCGTCACCTGTGCCGATGTAGATGTTGCCGTTGGCATCTTTTGCCATGCAGTTGATCATCATACTTACATTGGTGAGCTTCTTGAAAGTGATGCCGCCGTTGGTGGTCTTGAAAATGTCACCACCCATTGTTCCAATCAAAACTGAACCATCATTGCCGTAGACAATAGCTCTTGTCATGCCGCCATAGTTGTCCGGACCTGCATAGTTCCATGTCAAATTGGCATCTCTTGATGTTGTTTGAGCAGCTTCCTGACCTGCGATTAAGTCGGCTGGGTCAATCAAACCGGTCTCTTGATTTGCGCGAATGCTCTTCATAAATGAAGAAATTGTAGCTTTTGAGCTTGTCCTTGGATTGTATTTTCCTTGGATTCCAGCAGCGTTAGCCACGATACTTGCTTGAGCTAACACAATGGTTATCAAAAGCATACTTAACGGTAAAAATCTTTTTTTCATATCACGTAATTTAGACATTAATTTCTATGTGTTGTTGCACTATTTTTAGGGTTCAAAAATACAACATTTTTTTGAACCACACAAAATATTTTAGGAAAAAATTTAAATATTTTTTCTCCTAAAACACTAAAACACACATTTTCAACGCTAAAGGCTGATAAATTAGTACTTTATCGATGCTGAAGACGGCATCCATCCGACACTGCCGTCGGCTATTTTTATCTTGTCCCAATTGTCGGCTTTGTCCATTATCTCGACTTTCGTGCCTTCGTGTAGAACGAAAAGGTCGACGCCAGATGACGACGGCGAACTCTTCACCGTGATGGTTGGCGTCATCACTATGGCTTCGTTTTGCTCGTTGAGATATTGGTGTTTCTGATAGGCGAAAATTAAGCTGCAAACAAAAAGAATTATGACAAGGATACTTGTGAAAAACGAGGCTTTTCTGACTCCTCTGGTGCGAGCTGTGAAATACACGAATAATAAAATCAGCAATAAGCCGAACAACTTTAACGATGCGCCTGCCCAGCCGTTGGCTGACAACTGATTGCCGATGTTTCTCCACCATTTTGTCAGGAAAAACACAGGCATCGGCTCGATTTTGTCGGTGATGAGGGCATTTGCAATGGCAAGATTCTGCTTGATTTCCTTATTTGTCGGGTCTAACTTCAAGGCTTTCTCGTAGTAAAGGATAGCCATCGGATAATTCCTCATCTTAAAATAGGTGTTACCTATATTATATAATAGGGGAGCGGAAACGAATCCTTCCTCCATTATTCGCTCGTAAATGATGACAGCAGTGTCGTATCTGCTTTCATTGTAATAATAATTTGCTTTTGCAAATTTCTGATCCTGAATGCTTTGCGCCATCATGCCGATTGACGCAATCACAAAAACCAATAAAATATATGCTCTTTTCATCTTAATTCAAGTTTTTTTCAGCTTTGGTGATGACTTCCAAACCTTTTTCGTATAATTCTTCCATTTTCTTGTCAGGGTCGCCTGGCGCGAATCTTGCGAATTCGCAACTGTTAAGCAACTCAATAAATTGATTTACAATGTCTTCCGGCACGTTTTTGCCAGTCATCATCTCTCTAACAGTGTCCATTGACAACTGCGAGAGCGCGATGTTTAATTTGTCAGCGATATATCCCCACAAAGCTTGCGACAGCTCTTCATAGAAATGATTCTGGTCTTTGACTTTGAGGTAACCGTATGCGTTTTTCAATCGTTTCTTGGCTACTTTTGTCGCTTTCTTATTCCTGACAAGCACTTGGTTGTGGTTGAATTTGTTGACTCTTCTGTTGATTACCAAGGCTATGCCGAAAATCACCATCATACCGATAATGATGATGAAATATAAAGGCGATGCGAACAGCAAAGTGCCGGCTTTCTTAAGATGTCCGACGGTCATGATGTGGTTGATGTCGCTTCCCACCACCTTGATGGTTTCCTGTCCGCCTGCATAAATGATGCCGCTGCTGCCTTCATTGGCGCTTCTCTCAACCTTCAATTCATATTTGTCAGACTCCAAAGTGACATATCTGTCTTTCGACGGGTCGAAGTATGAGAACTCTGTCGGATTTAAGGTAAAATTTCCCGAAACTCTTGGAATCACAACATATTCAGCAGTTTTTGTGCCGCTTAAGCCATAGCTGTTGTTCTTTGTGTTTGTCGTGATTTTCGGGTCGTAAACTTCAAAATCCGGTGGAAAATTCGGCTTCGGAAGGTCCAGAAGCTCGATGTTACCCTTGCCTGAAACAGTGTAAGTCACAGTGAAAGCGTCGTTCGACTTCATCTCGGTCTTGTCAATCTTAGAGGTGAATGTGAACTGTCCGACAGCTCCCTTGAAACTTGCCGGTTTGTTTGTGGCAGGAAGTGGTTTTATCTCAATATCAATAGGTTGCGACTTAATCTCTTTTTTAACATTGGTATATGAGGTTCCCATGATGTCGCCAAAGAAGTTTTCAAATGGATCGTAGCCTTTTTGCTGTTGTTTTTCCTGCCTGATTTGCGCTATGCAGTTGATGTCAAGCGGATCGATGGTCAAAGTGCCGACTTTTTGAGGAATCATGACGATTTCCTGAATGGTGGCGACGTGGTATTCCTGTCCGTTTTTGACAATCGACGACTGCTGCAGGACACCGTTGTTGTCAGTCACGTCTTTGGTCCAAAAACCTGAATATGACGGGGCTTTTGAAATGGTGAGGTTTGAAATCGGTATTGTGTAGTAAATCTTGTAAGTCAATGTGATTTGTTCGCCAAGATATGCTGACTTTTTATTCGGCGATGCTTCGAGAAACACGTCTTTTGCATTGCCGGCTGTTGTTTTTGAGCCGTTTTCAGTGATGACGCTGTTGTCTTTTAACACCTCTATTTCAGCGGTTGTGCTCTTCACTTTTTGTTTGCCAGCGGTGATTGTCGCAGCCGGAATGGTGTATTTTCCCTCCTTTATCGCTCTGAGATAGAACGAATAGGTGTGGGTGTTCGTCTTTGTCACCGAGCCGTTGATGATCTGCACACTTGAACTTGACGAAGAGAAAGGTCCTCCGATAATCTCGAAATTGTTGAAATTAGGAGCTTCGAAGTTCTTGCCGTCGCCGTTTAACTCGTAGGAGACCTGAAACTGCTCTCCGACCACGACTTGTTTTTTGCAAATAACCTTAAAACTCACATCATCCTGCGCTTTTAACGAGAACAATGTCATCAATAACACTACTAATAAACCGATCTTCTTCATTTATTATCAAATATAATTATTCTACATCATGTACGAACAAGGCAGTCCTTGTCTCTACCAATCTTTCTGAATTTTGCGTTTTTGCATCTTGGCAGCCTTGGCCTCGTTCATCTTGTCCATTGTTTCTTTCTCTTGATTCTCAAGGGCTTGCAACATTCTTTCAGCATCTTCTTTCGACATTTGCTGCTCCTGTTGTTGCTGTTGCTGCTGCTGCTGCTGTTGTTGCTCTTCCTTATCCTGCTGTTCTTGCTGCTGATCCTGCTTCTGCTGTTGATCCTGCTTCTGCTGTTGATCTTGCTGCTGTTGCTGCTCCTGCTTATCCTCTTTATCCTTCTTATCCTGATTCTGCTGCTGTTGTTGCTGCATGATCATTTTCTGACGCGCATATTCAAGATTATATCTTGCGTCTTCGTCTTTCGGATTGATTTTCAAGCAGTTTTTATATGCATTGAAAGCCTCGGCATATTTCTGCTGTTCCATCATGCTGTTTCCGAGGTTGTAATATGAGTCGGCTTCGATGTCTTTCGGCACGTTTCTGTCGGCCACACTTTGGAAACTTCTGGTGGCTTCTTCAAAATTCTTTTGCTGATAATACACGTCGCCGAGGTTGAACTGTGCCTTGTCGTTGTATTTCTTATCAAGTGAGTTTTTATAATCCTTCTCCGCTTCCGTATAGTTGCCCTTCCGGAAGTTTCTGTTGCCCTGCCTGATGTCTTTGGTCTGTGCGTTTAAGTTAGCGCACATGCTGACAAACAGAATGATTACACTTATTTTATTAATCGTTTTCATTTCTCGGTTCAAAGAATTTGAATTTCGATTCCCAACCTCTTTTGCCTGAGGAAAGGAGAATTTCTAATATCAATAAAAGTAACGCGGCGCCCACAAACCATTGGAACTGATCGTCGTAATCGGTGAACACCTTTGACTCAATCTCTGATTTCTTTGCTTTGCTGATGTCTTCGTAAATCTTGTCGAGACCTACGTTTGAGTTACTCGCTCTCACATAGATTCCATCGCCGATTTCGGCTATTTGGCGCAGCATGTTGTCATCAAGTTTTGTGATGATGATTTTGCCGTCTTTGTCTTTTTTATAGCCGGTTTTCTTGCCATATTGGTTGTAGAGTGGGATAGGGGCGCCTTCGTCGAGACCCATTCCGATGGTATAAACCTTGATGCCTAATTTTGCTGCTTCTTGGGCGGCTTTTACTGCGTCGCCATTTTCGTGGTCCTCGCCGTCGGAAATGATGATGATGGCTTTGTTATGCTCCGATTCTCCGAAACTCTTGACTGCCAATTCGATAGCTCTTCCTACTTCAGTGCCTTGTGTAGGGATGAGGTCGGTGTCGACGGTAGAAAGAAACATCTTTGCTGCAGAATAGTCTGTGGTGATTGGCAGCTGCACATAAGCGTTTCCAGCAAACACAATGATTCCGATTCTGTCGCCTTGAAGCTTGGAAATCAATTTGTTGATGGCTTGTTTTGAACGCTCCAAGCGGTTTGGTGCGATGTCCTCGGCATGCATGGAGTTCGATATGTCGACGCAAAGGAACAAATCGATGCCTTCTCTTTTCACCTTTTCCATCTTTGAGCCTGATTGCAGATTCGCCGCAGCTATGATCAACAATGCGATTATAAGGTTGAAAATGACGAATTTTGTGTTGGCTCTTGCCGATGAGAACATAGGAACCAGATAGCTTCTCAACTTGATGTTGGCGAAATGCTCAAACTGTTTTTTGTTCCAGATACGAATCAGGACATAGATAGCTATCAGTACCGGAATCACCAGCAACCAGTACAGATACTGCGGGTTTTCAAATCTTAAAATATTGCTCTCCATATCTTAATCCGTTAATGTCTTAAAAATAGTGTGTCTTAAAATGAAGTCCAACAACAATAATGCCAAACTGAGCAAAACCAAAGGTAAAAACTCCTCATGGACTCGTGTAAACTCGTTGATTTCTATCTTCGAGCGTTCCAGTTTGTCGATTTCTTCATAAATCTGCTCAAGTTTCTCGTTTGAAGTGGCTCGATAATACTTTCCGCCGGTCTCGTCAGCAATCTGTTGCAGCAGCGGCTCGTTGATGGTGACCGGAATCTGCTGGTATTGTATGCCTCCGAAAGGTGTCTGCACTGGATAAGGCGCTGTGCCTCGTGTTCCCACGCCGATAGTGTACACTCTGATGCCGAAAAGCTTTGCCATTTCAGCAGCTGTGGCAGGGTCGATGGAACCTGCGTTGTTGTCACCGTCGGTAAGCAGAATCACTACTTTCGAGATGGCTTCGCTGTCTTTCAAACGGCTCACTGACGATGCCAATCCGTCGCCAATGGCTGTACCGTCTTCAAGCATGCCGCATTTCATGTCCTTCATCATGTTGAGGAGCATGCCATGGTCGGTGGTTAAAGGCACTTGCGTGAATGTCTCGCTTGCAAAGACAACCAATCCCATGCGGTCTTCAGGACGGCCTTTAACAAACTCGGCGCTGATGCTCTTGGCAGCTTCCAAACGGTCTGGCTTGAGGTCTTGTGCAAGCATACTGCTCGACAAGTCTATCGTCAGCACGATGTCAATGCCTTCCACATTGATTTTTTGGTTTTTCGAGCTGCTTTGTGGACGTGCTAACGCAATGATTAACAAAGCTATAACGCACATCTCAATGGCAAAAAGTATGTGTCGGGCGTATATCCTCCAACTTTTCGGCATATCGGTGAAGAAACTCGTGTCGGAGAACTTCACGTAAGCCTGATGTTTTCTTCCTGAAAAGATGTACCATACAATCAGTAATGGAATGATTATCAACCCATAAAGAAAATATGGCGATGCAAATTCTATTGAACTCATTTACTTTCCTCCTCTTTCTTTTTCGCTTCTTCCTGGAAATAAATGTAACTGTCTTCGACGAAACTGTTGATGTCGTTGAACGACTGCTTGTTCTGTTCTGCCGTAGGATTGGCTTTCGCGAATTTCACGAAGTCTGCCGTAGTTAACGTCTCTTGGAGCTTTGACTTTGTCAAATTATTGAGATTCAATTTGTTAACAGATTCCATGATTTCGTCTGTCGTCATCTCAACGGCATCAATTTCAAACTGTCCTTCGAGGTATTCTCTTGCAATGTCAGTCAAGTCGGTGTAATAGTCTTTTGTCTTTGCCGAGTTCCATAACTCATTGTCTTTCATTTCGTTGAGCTTGGCACGGGCAGTGACAATGGCAGGAATCGTAGGTTTTTTCTTCTCTTCAACAACAGCGACTTTCGGTTGTTTGTGCTTGTTGAGATAGATGATAAGGTAAACTATGCCTCCAAGCGCAATTACTATCGCTACCCACGGCAGGACTTCCTTTGCTGTATATCCTTGTTTTATCACGTCTTTTATCGGACGGAACGCTTGGGTGGTGTCGACAGCGACTGTCGTGACATAGAGCTCTTTTTCGTCGGTGCGCAAGGTGCGGCGGATGCTGTCCTGAAGGCTTTTACTGTAGCTGATGGCGATTTCAGGAACGTAAACGTAGCCGGTGTCGAATGATGTCAGCGTGAGGTTTTGTGTCATGATCACATTGTCGCTATTATTAATAGGTGTGGTCTTGACATCTTCCACGCTGATGACATCGATGGCTTTGCTTAAGGTGTCGCCAAACTGTGCCCATTCAACGTAAAAGTCTTTGTTTATCGTCAAAGACAATTGATAATCAAATGGTTGTCCCACAACGATGGTGTCGGCGGCGGTTCTTCCGCTGAACAGAGTCATCTGCGCGTTGCAACGGATGCCGAAAAACGTCATCATGCAGAACAACAATATGAAACAAAGTTTCTTCATCTTCTCGATTCTCTTCTTTTAAATAGTTGCATAAGAGGCTTGACGTAGTCTTCGTCGGTGTAAATCAATGTGTTATCCACACCGTTGTTGACGAAAGTCTTGCTGAGTTTCGTCGTTTCATGTTGCACGAATTTCTGATATGCCTGATTCCATGCATTTGTTGACGTGTCAACCCAGATTTCTTTGTCAGTCTCATTGTCACGGAACTTCACCAAACCTATTTTAGGAATGATAAGCTCGCGTTTATCGGTGATTCTCAATGAGATAAGGTCGTGCTTGCGCGCTGCTATCCTCATTTCTTGTTCGAACGGTTTGCTTGTCACGAAGTCGGAAATGAGAAAGGCCGTAGTGCGTTTTTTTATCGCGCTTGTCAGGAACTTGAGTCCTTCGCCTATGTCGGTGCCTTTGTGCTGTGGCGTGAACGTAACTATCTCACGGATGATGCGCAAAATATGGCTTGAGCCTTTCTTCGGCGGTATGAACTTCTCGATTTGGTCGCTGAAGAAAATCACGCCGACCTTATCGTTGTTCTGAATTGCCGAGAATGCCAGCACTGCCGCGAGTTCCGCTGTAATGTCACGCTTCGTCGCGTCGATGGAGCCAAAGTCGTTGGAGCCTGAGACGTCAACGAGCAGCATCACTGTCATCTCACGTTCCTCCTCGAAAATCTTGACATAAGGCTTATGGAATCGTGCTGTGACGTTCCAGTCGATGTTGCGGATATCGTCACCATACTGATATTCGCGCACTTCGCTGAATGTCATGCCTCGACCCTTGAACGCGCTGTGGTACTGTCCCGAAAAAATGTGATTGGTCAGTCCGCGTGTCTTGATCTCGATTTTCCTGACTTTCTTAAATAACTCAGTTGCTTCCATGTTTCAAAATCACGGCACTTCAACAATATTCAAAATCTCATTGATGATATCTTCTGTTGTGATATTTTCTGCCTCAGCCTCATAGGTCAGACCGATACGATGACGCATCACGTCTGGAGCGACGGCGCGCACATCTTCAGGGATGACGTAGCCGCGGCGTTTGATGAAAGCGTAAGCTTTTGCTGCTAAAGCGAGGTTGATAGAAGCACGCGGAGAGCCGCCGTAGCTTATCATGCCCGCAAATTTCTTCAACTTGAACTCTTCAGGATAACGTGAGGCGAAGACTATGTCGGTGATGTAGTTCTCAATCTTCTCGTCGAGATAAACTTCACGGCAGACTTTTCTTGCGTTCAAAATGTCTTTCGTCGACGTAACTTTATGAACCTCAGGATATTCCTTGTTGATGTTCTGGCGTAAAATCACCTTTTCCTCTTCTTTTTTCGGGTAGTCGATAACGACTTTCAACATGAAACGGTCGACCTGTGCTTCCGGCAACGGATAGGTACCTTCCTGCTCGATAGGGTTCTGTGTTGCCATAACCAAGAACGGATCCGGCAAGGCAAAAGTGCTCTCACCGATTGTCACCTGATGCTCCTGCATGGCTTCGAGCAATGCACTCTGTACTTTCGCAGGTGAACGGTTGATCTCATCGGCCAATACAAAGTTTGCGAACACTGGACCTTTCTTTACCATGAATTCCTCAGTCTTTTGGCTGTAAATCATAGTACCGACGAGGTCGGCAGGCAGAAGGTCAGGGGTGAACTGGATACGGCTGAAATCGGCATCTACAATGTTTGCCAATGTTTTGATAGCCAATGTCTTAGCCAAACCAGGAACACCTTCGAGAAGGATGTGTCCGTTTGACAATAAACCGATGAGCAAACGTTCTGTCATGTGTTTCTGACCCACGATAACCTTGCTCATTTCCATGTTAATCAAGTCGATAAACTGACTCTCTCTCTGAATCTTTTCGTTTAATTCGCGAATGTCTGTCTCAATCATATTATTGTGATTTTTATACTTTTTTCCAATTAACAATGTAAACGCAAAAATATTGCAAAAATTTCAATCTGCAATGAAAAATTTATTTTGTTTTCAAGTGTTCCGAAAAATTTTGTAATTTCGTAGCTTGAAATAGATTTATGTTGCAATTTGGTAAAATAGCGATTATTGGTGCGGGAAATGTCTCGTATACCCTTTGTAAGTTGCTGAAAAACAAAGGTATAGAACCGTTTTATGTGCTTGTGAGAGATTCTGAGAAAGCAAAAACAATGCATGAGGATCTTGGCGTAGAAGTGGTTTCAAGCTATGAAAAAGTTCTCGAATCGGATTTGACGATAATTGCCGTGAAAGATGACGTTATTTCTGAAGTCGCCACTCATCTTGTTGATTATAAAGGACTTGTGGTTCATACTTCTGGAACTAAGTCGTCTGAACTGTTGAACAAAAGTAAACGTTACGGAGTGTTTTATCCGTTGCAGACGATGAGCAAAAAACGCGAGATATCGTTCGACGAGATTCCTTTGCTGATTTATGCCAACTCGTCCGATGATGTAGAGTCGTTAAGTCGTTTCGCCAAACAGTTTTCAAACAAAGTCGTTCTTTGTGACGATGATCAGCGCAAGGCGATTCATTTGGCAGCGGTTTACGTCTCGAATTTCACGAATGTGATGCTTGGAATAGGGGATAAGTTACTGAAAAAGAATGGAATAGCTTTGGATGTTATGCGTCCTTTGGTGATGGAGATGATGCAAAAATCGTTTGAGATTTCGCCCGAAAAAGCTCTCACTGGTCCTGCCAGACGCGGCGATTTCGCTACAATCGGTGAACATGAGAAAATGCTGTCCGACAACCCTGATGAGCTCGCTATTTACATGATTTTGACGGATTATATCATTGAAAATTATCAGAAGAATGAAAAATTATAAGGAACTTTTAAAAAACGTTACAACCTTCATCTTTGATTATGATGGAGTTATGACCCAAGGTGATATCATCATGCTGCCTAATGGCGAGGCGCTTCGCATGACGAATGTGAAGGACGGTTTCGCTTTGCAACTGGCGGTACGTCTCGGATACAACGTTGCAGTCATCTCAGGTGGTTATGCCGACTCGATGGTGCAGCGAATGAAGGCTCTCGGAGTGAAGGATGTTTATATGCATATCCCTAACAAAATCATCAAGTTAGAGGAATATATGAAAGAGAAAAACCTTAAAAAAGAACAGATAGTTTACATGGGCGACGACATGCCGGATTACCCTGTAATGCAGATGGTTGGAGTGCCAGTGTGCCCAGCTGACGCATCCGAGGAAATCAAGCAGATCAGCGTGTATATCAGCAATAAAGACGGTGGGAAAGGCGCTGTTCGCGACATCATCGAGCAGGTGCTGAAGGTTC
>Ga0310696_10005456_pt1 | contig 15346 bp, 11 predicted proteins | sample AusTroGonzalo_MG_4_FD_203885 | JGI IMG/M metagenome (GOLD analysis project Ga0310696, IMG submission 203885) | Bovine rumen microbial communities from tropical cattle in Woodstock, Queensland, Australia - Gonzalo_02 (v2) (version 2) | ecosystem: Host-associated > Mammals > Digestive system >...
CCACGCTGGATCACCAGAACGAAGCCTTCAATTTCAGCAAGGTTTTCCCCGATGTCAAGATCGATGACGATCTGGCTTACACCGGCGTTCAGGTCCAGGCCTGGGGCAGCGACTACGAACAGGAAGAGCCTGGCCGCTACGCCCTTTTGAACTACCTGAAGATCGAATACCAGGCTCCGGAACCGGGCTTCATCGCTCTGGCTCTGCTTCTTGGCCTTGCTTTCGTTCGCAAGATGAGATAAGGCTGAAAGCCTGATCTGATTTAAGATAAACGGGACGTCAAATACTGGCGTCCCGTTTTTTAAGGAACATTTATGAAAAAGAATCTTCTGTTATTGCTTTTTGTCTTTTGCTTTTCCGTGCTTTTTGTTTCCGCTGAAACGACGGTCCTATGGGAGGGACTTTTCAATGAATTCGAGACCGACGAGCTGCTTTGGCAGACCGATCCCTTCTCGGAATATGAGATTGATTCCATGACGGCAAACTGCGCTCCTTCCACCGGGCAGGAACCCTTGACCGGCGAGTTTGCTATCGTTGAGGACGAGGAGAGCGGCAATAAGCTTTTGAAAGTTTGCCGCAGCGACAAAGATTCGGAAGTAACGGGCTGCCGCGGCGTCAGAACGAAGCTGACCTGGGGCGAAACGGAATACGATGCCTCCAAGGGCTTCCTGAAGATCGAGGGCCGCGTCAAAGCGGCGGCTTTTACGGAGCTGAGGATCGCCAACGTCAACGGCGCCTGCATGGCCAGGTTCGGTCTGAACGGAGGAGATCTCAGTAAAGAGAGAGCTTATCTCGCCCATTACGGCTACAATCTTAATGAAGTGGTATCTGATGCCGTTAACAGTGGTGATGAACGTTTCTACGTCTCCAGCAACGACCTTGGCTGGAACCTTGCGAAATTTAAGGGCATCCCTGCGGACGGGAACTGGTACAATTTCGAGCTGTGCCTGGACCTCTCCGTCTGCGACCTGGCCTATTTCACGGTCTGGTCCGATGATCAGAGCTACTTCGACATCTACACCGGACGCTGCAACGCCCTGACCTACCAGGGCTACAGGCCCACCTATATCTGCTTCACTTCCTGGGCGAAAAACAACGAAGCCAGGGAGGCCTCCTATTTCTCAAACCTGAAAGTTTCCTACGTTGTGGACGAGGAAGAGGAGTATTGGGAGACGTTCTTCGAGGATGATTTCTCAACGTACCAGCCCGGGCAGTCGCTTTTCAACGCCAATCCGGAATTCATCCAGACAGGGGACAACGCCCCTAATCTGGAGGCGACCATCATCGATCATTACGAGGGCGTCAGCTTTGAATCCAACGCTGTTTATTTCGCCGTCAACAACGATTCGGAAGCAACGCCGAAGGCCGGCATAGCTTTGTCAGTGCCGAGGGATATGTTCGATTACCCGAACGCCAAGCTGAGAATGAGCCTGAAGGCTTATTACAAAGACGGCGGCATAGGCTTCTCCGTCTTCAACGAGGACGACAGGCAGACCATGTATTACGGCAGAAGCAAAGCCGAGGAGAAATACTCCCACCGCTATTACCTCTATGTCAACGGCTCAAAATACGACTGCATGACGCTGCAGGATCACAACGCCTGGAAGAAGTTCGTCATAGAGCTCTTCAACGACGAGGAGGGCAAGACTCACATTTACGGCGTGGCCAATCATATGCTGGTGGTGGACCACTACGACAACGGCATGGGCTTCGACAAGTACTATCCCAATGTTACGATAGGCTACCCCAACTATGCCGGCATCCAGCTGGAAGCCAAGCCCAATGAGACCGATGAGCCCCGCTTCCTGCTCCTCAAAGACGTCAAGTACGAAGTGCAGGTCCCGGAACCGGCCTTGCTGGGACTTCTGGCGCTGGCTGGCTTGGCAATCCTTCGCAAGAGAAGCTAAACTGCTAAGCTACATTGGCTGAATGAAAAGAGCCCCGGTTCCGACCGGGGCTTTTTTATTGGGGGGCGGTTTGCATTTAAAAACCTCTTTTAGTATAATCTTCATACTAATCTAAATGTGAATTAATCAAACAGGAGGATAAAAATGAAAAGAACGTTCCAGCCCCATACGCTGCGTCACAAAAGGACCCATGGTTTTCGCGCGCGCATGAGCACCCGCGGAGGCCGCGCTGTAATTGCCAGACGCAGAGCCCACGGCCGCGTCCGTCTGTCCGCCTAAAGGCTTGAAAAGCGGAAAAAAGTACGAAACGACGGTGACAAAACCGTCGTTTTCTTTTCCTAGGGAAAGGAAGCTCAAGGGCCAGAAGGCTTTTGAGCGGATCTTTAAAGGAGGGAAGATCGCGAGGGCAAGGCACTTGTACCTTGCCTACGAGACGGAAGGATGCGAATTTTGGCAGATAGCCGTCGTAGCTCGCAAGAAGGATTACCCGAAAGCTTTTATGCGCAACCGCGTCAAAAGAAGGCTGAGGGAAGTCGTCAGGCTCAATCAGGGAAGCTACGCTCCCTTCAGGGGAGTAGTGGTGGCGAAAAAGGATCTGATGTTTTTGCCCTGGGAAGAGCTGGTGAGAGAATGGCGGAAAGTATGCTTGCAGGCGGGAGTAGTTTTCAAAGAAGAGGAGGTTCCTCCTCCCTCTTTGGGAGCAAGGCTTATGATGGCCCTGGTGAGATTCTACCGGGCTTGCATATCGCCCCTTTTGCCGCGCTGCTGCCGCTTCACTCCGACCTGCTCGCAGTACGCCCTGGAAGCTTTGGGAAAGCACGGCTTTTGGAAAGGGACAGGCTTGGCCATTTGGCGCATACTGCGCTGCAATCCCTTCAACCCCGGCGGTTACGACCCGGTACCTTAAACTAAATATCGAGACTTGCTTTTATGGATAAAGATAAACTGATAGGCATGGCCTTACTGGCGCTGGTCTTTTTGCTCTTCTTCACGCAGATGAAGAACAAGAAGGAGACCGCCAAAAACGAGACACCCAAAACGCAGGCCGCACAAACAGCAGCGGCGCCTGGCAGCGGATCTTTTTCCGCCCTTTCAACGATCGAAGGCTATACCGGGGAATCCGTAAGCTCCGTTTCCAACAATTTGATGAAGATCAGCTTTGATCAGCAGTTAGGGGACATAAGCGGAGTCGAGCTTTTCCCGACTAGCGACAAAGTCATCAAGGAAACTTACGACACCTTAAGCAAAGAGTCCGCAGAGTATGAACTTCCCTTGAGGATCTACAGCTACGGCGAGCTTTTGGGAGGAGCGCTTTCCTTCGCGCCGACCGACGCCGCTTTTGAAAGATCGGCATCTTTTTTGGGTTCCTGGGACGGCGGAGTGGAAGTCACGAAATCTTATACCGTCTCGGCAAGCAATTATCTTAGCGAAGTGTCGCTGACGCTGCGCAACACAACTGAAAGCGTTATTCCCGCCAGGGAACTGAAGCTCTGGCTGGGGACCATAGACAAGCTCAACGAAGTCAAGGAGCGCCCGCCCGTCAGGAGCCTCACAGTCAGCTATCTCAATGAGGATGGCAAGGAGAAGATCAAGCGCTTCAATCCTGGAAAAGACAGCAAGGTTTTGGACGGCAATGTCGTCTGGGCAGCCATAGGCAACCGCTATTTCGTGCACGCCCTCAGCTCAAAGCATCAGGCTTCCAAGCTTGAGACTGGATTCCGCAGCGACAAGAAAGCCGGCTGGCTCTCCGCGATCCTGACCTATCAGGTCCCGGAACTCAAACCCGGGGAAATTTACCAGTGGCAGGGGACGCTTTACACCGGACCGAAGCAGTACGAAAGGCTGACAGCCCTTGACAAAGAGATGGTCTGCGGTTCGGATTACGTGAAGATCATCGACCTTGGCTGGTACTCCATAATCGCTACCTGGATGATGCAGTACGGCCTTAAGCTCACTTACCGCTACGTAGGAAGCTACGGCATCTCGATCATTATCCTGACGGTCATCATCAAGATCCTCTTGTGGCCCTTGACCACCAAGAGCACGATGGCTATGAAGAAGATGCAGAAACTGCAGCCCGAGATCAAGGCCATCCAGGACAAATACAAAGACGATCCCAAGAAGCAGCAGGAAGAGATGATGCTTCTGTACAGGAAATACGGCTACAATCCTATGGGCGGCTGTCTTCCCATGCTGATCCAGCTGCCGATCTTCGTCGCTCTCTACCAGGCTTTGTCGAACGCCATTGAGCTTCACAAGACGCCCTTCCTTTGGATCGCGGACCTTTCCCTGCCCGACAAAGTCGGTTCTATCTTCGGCCTTCCCATCCATCCTCTGGCCATCGCCATGGGTATAGGCATGGTGGCGCAGCAGCTTCTGACGCCTAAGATGGGCGATGCGAGCCAGCAGAAGATGATGTACTTCATGCCGATCATCTTCACGGTGCTTTTCTACAACATGCCCAGCGGCCTCGTCCTTTACTGGTTCGTCAACCAGCTTCTGACGATGGGGCAGACCACTTACCTCCAGTACAAAAAAGACTGATATCACTTAATGCAGGCAGCCTTTGATACCATAGCGGCAATCGCGACCGCCCGGGGCAGAGGCGCCATCGGCGTCCTCCGCTTGAGCGGACCTATGACGGAAAGCGTCATGGATAGGCTCTTTGCTTCCAGAAGCGGAAGGAAAGCGAAAGCCATGGGTGATTTCAGGCTGCGTTTCGGCGACCTTTTGAACGCTTCCGGCGAAGCCATAGACAGCGGACTGGCCTTTTTTGCCCGCGCGCCGAAAAGCTACACCGGGGAAGACTACGCCGAGATCTTCTGCCACGGCAATCCCGCGATATTGGAGAAGCTGCTTGCTTCCGCCCTTGAATCCGGCGCCGTTTCCGCGCCTCCCGGCGAATTCACCCGCAGGGCTTTCCTCAATGGGAAAATGGATTTGACTCAGTGCGAAGGAGTCGACGAACTCATCAGGGCTAACGGAGAAAAGCATCTCAGCGCCGCCTGGCGTCTGCAGAGAGGCGACCTCAAAGCCAAGCTCGATCCTATTTCCGAAAAGTTGAGCCGGACCTTCGCGCATATCCAGGGCGCCATAGAATTTTCCGACGACGTTGCGGAAGACGCCGCGAGTTGGAAAAACTCCGTTTCGGAAGCCAAAGCGGCGATTGCCGAACTTTTGAAGAACGCTGAGGTCTCAGCTAAGATCAGGGACGGTCTCATAGTCGCCATTGCTGGAAAACCGAACGCTGGGAAATCAAGCCTCTTCAACGCGCTGATAAACGAAGAGCGCGCGCTCGTCACGAAAGTGGCCGGCACAACGCGCGACACCATCAGCGCGGAGCTGGAAGTTTCCGGCTTGAACGTCACGCTTTTAGATACGGCCGGTCTGAGGAAAACAAAAGGCACGGTCGAATCTTTGGGAGTGGCGCGCGCCATAGAAAATCTCGGTAAAGCCGACGCCATCATCTGGACCGTCGACGGCACGAAAAAGACAAGCGCCGCGGAAGAAAAGGAAATAAAGAAATGGCAGGCCGAGAAACCGGTCCTGGTCCTCAGGACAAAGAGCGATCTTATAACTGACAAGGACGCTTCCAACGCTCTGCTTTCCTCCGCAGTCAGCGGGGAAGGACTTGATGAAATCAAAGCGTTTTTGAAGACGACTGCGGAAAAAGTTCTGAGCGGCGAAGAGAACGTAATTTTATTGAAAGCAAGGCACTCAGAGCTTTTGAAAGAAGCGTTGAAAAATCTTGAAGCTGCGGAATCAGGTCTAGCGTCCGGGGAATATCTGGAATTGTGCGCTAAGGAATTGGAGCTGGCGCTCGCATCCGTTTGGGAAGTCACGGGCCAAAAAACGCCCAACGAGATACTCGACATAATCTTCGGGGAGTTTTGCGTAGGGAAGTAAGTTATGCGAAGTCGTCTCATTTATCTCTTCTGGCTTGTCCCGGGGCTTACGATCCTGCTTTTGCTCGGCTATTATTACAACCAGCTGAACCGCTCGGAACGCCACCTCGCGAAAAAACTCCGCTATTTCAAAATGGCGGACAATTACAGGGCTTACCAGGAGCTGATGCCGGCGCTTCACAACTGGCGCAAACCGGAAAATCCCTATGAACTGAAAGAATTCTTCACCCAGGGACGCTCCTACGTTTACCAGACGAACGAAGAGTTCAGCGATCAAATCAAGAGTTTCGGAAAAGAGGCGAGGGAAGCTTACCTCAAAGCCGTTAAGAGAGTTTTGCTTTCACCCTGTTCGGACAATATGAAGCGCCGCTATGTTGACGGAAGCAACATTGAGTTCGAGCAAGGCGCTTTCATAAACGCTCCTACGAACGCCCTGAAACGCCCCTGGCACGAATTCTTCTGGGTAGAGGCGGTCAGTTCCGAAGAGGCGGCCTGGGAATGGTGGGAGGAAAAGAACGAAATTTTGGACCGCGCCAAGGAAGAGGGGATAATTGCCGATTACCGCGACCTCTACTTTCTGGCCGTCGCGCCCGAAAGCTGCACCGGACGTTACGAAAGGCTAAAGGAAGCCGCCGACGAGGACCTTTATTCTGCGGCTTTGAGAAACGAAGCCGCTTCCCAGGGCCTCGACCGCAGATTGTTCCGCAACAGCGAAGGGCGTTTTGAAAAGAACGGCTTTACCCTGAAACCGCCCCTGACGGTCGAGGAACAGTTCAAACGCTGGCGGGAACTGGGCCTCAACAACCTTTTGCAAAATTATCTCATTCCGAGGTCCAACGGTTACTGGGCCGTTATCAGGATCGACGGCGGAAAGGAAAAGAAGGCGGAATCAGCCCTGAGGCTGAGCGATTTCCACGGGACCAACGATCTTCCTCTGGTGATCTGCGAAGGCGCGCTGAAGCTTGAGTTCCAGACGAAGATGACATCTTTGATCGCCTATTTCTGCAAGATCTGGCTTCTTATTTTCGCGGTCATTTTCCTCCTTCAGACCATAAATCAGTTCTTCGTCCATTACCTGATGGGCAGAGGCTTCGTGCCGGAAGTCATGTACCGCTATTTCTCGCCGGGCGCCAGGGCTTATCTAATCAGGAACGGATACAAGACCTTCACGCACGTCATGACCTTCGAGGAAGTCCAGAAGAAGCGCGAAGCCGGTCAGGAAGTCCCGGAAGTGATGGTCATGCGCGTGCACGAGAAGCGCGGCAACATAAGGCGAATCGACTCCCTGCAGATGGAAGCCGGCTTCCGCTCAATCTGTCCCAGCGGCAAAGTCTATTTGAAGCGCGCCTATGGAAAAGGCATGAAGGAATTGAGGCGCGAGTACATCAACATGTGCCGCATGAGCAGAAGGGGACTGAAAGTTCCCAAGATACTCGCTTACTGCGAGGCTCAGTGGAAAGGCTACTGGTGCGGATACCTCATGACCGCTAACCTCGACAATCACATTCCACTTGATCATTGGCAGACCTACGTTGCGCCTTTCCTTAGCCCGGAAGAACGCCAGCATACGGTGCGCACTCTTACCAAATGTCTGGCCGGTACTTTGCGCAGAGCTCACCGCCACGGCATTTTCCAGCTTCAGCTTTTCGGCAAGCACATTTTCTTCGACCCCAACAACCTTGAGTGGGGCGTTACTCTCATCGACGTTGAGAAGGCCTATTGCCTGAACGATTTCATGCTTTCCATGCTGAGGCGCTTCCCCTGGATCTTCAAGCGCTATCCGGCCCAGGATCTGGCTTTCCTTAACCGCTATCTCTTCTGGGAACTTTGGCCGCTCAGGGAGCGTTTGAGAATGTACGTTTTGTACTGCCGCCGCTCCAATTTCCCAGGCGCCAAGCGAGCCCCCTTGACTGAAGAGGAAAGGAAGCGCCTGCGCAAGGTCCACCGCATCTGCATCAAGAAGAATTACGGCCAGTACCAGAAAGTCGGCAACATCGTTGTGAACGTCGCGCATTACGCCGGCATGAAGGAAGTTTTGCCGGCCGACTTCAGGGATTACTACGAGATCGAGTCCAGGGAGCATGTCACCAGGAAGAAAGGCCGCACGGTCGTCAAGATCCACGCCGGTTGGAGCACTTATTACCTGAAGCGCCACTTCGGCATGAAACTGAAAGACGCGCTGCTTGAGTTCTGGCGCCACGGCAGAAGGATGAGCAACGCCAGGCTCGAATGGAAGGCGATGGAGATCTGCGACGCCCTCGGAATCAAGAACACGCCCTTCAGAGTCTTCGGCGAGAAGTTCAAGGGCATTAGGGAAAAAGCCTCCTTTTTGCTCACCGAATCTCTGCCTCCGGGCAAGACAGTCGAGGATCATCTCCGCGACGGCTTGAGGCTTGATCTCAAGCAGAAGAAAGAACTAATTTCAAGGATCGCGCATATAGGGAGACGCCTGCACACGGAAGGCTACACTCACAAGGATTTTTATCTTGGCCACTTCTATGTGGTTGGCGATCTTGCCGGCGAATATCAGCTGCATCTCTTGGATCTGCAGCGTTTGTGCAAAGGCGCGAAGCTTCTGAACCGCTGGTCGCTGAAAGACATCACGGCGCTCTATTTCTCCTCGCTGCCTTTCGTTCCCACTGGCCAAATTACCCGCTCCGATATGCTGCGCTTCTATTTGCGCTACGTCAATCAAACTAAGCTTCGCAAGCGCGACAAGAAGTTCCTGCGCGCGGTGACGGTGAAGGAGCGCAGAATGGCGCGCCATACCGAAAAGCTTTTGGCGAAGCGCAGGAAAAGGGGCGAGCTGACGGACCTCGTGAAGTAATGTCCGCGAAGGCGATGGACGCAAAGTCGGCGCATACCCCGCCGCTCACGGACTACGCTTGCATGGCCTTGATTTGCGTCCTCCGTGAGTTCGCTTCGGGGTCTATGGAATCTTCCGCTCAATAAAGTAATTTTCGCGCAGTGGAGAAGATTTATCGCGAAGGAGGCATATGCCCCGTAGCGAACTCATGGAGGACGCTAATGCACGCCAAGCGCGCGTAATTGTGAGCGAGGAGCTTTATGCCTTCTTCGCGAATAAATCATTTCTGCTCGGAGTCTGGGCGGGGCTTCGGCAGGATGAGATTCAGCGCGATGCCTAACAGCGCGCACAGCCCGATCGAACTCAGCGTGAACTTCCCGGCAGTGAGCGTCGCACCGCCTATCCCCAGAGCCAGCATCAAAGAAACTATTATCGTGTTGCGCGTCTGCGAAAAATCGACCTTGTGACGGACCATGCTCTGAATGCCGACCGAGGCGATGGTGCCGAAGAGCAATAGCATTATGCCGCCCAGGATGCCTTTGGGAATGAATCGCAAGAAGGCGTTCATCTTGCCGCTTACGGAGAGCAGTATGGCCGCAATGGCGGTGATGCGCAAGACCACGGGATCAGTTACCCTGGTGATCTGGATCGCGCCGGTCACCTCGCTGTAAGTTGTGACCGGAGGGCCGCCGATCAAGGCGCCGAAGAGAACGGCAAGCCCGTCGCCCAGGATAGTGCGGTGAAGCCCGGGCTCATGGACAAAATCTTTTTCCGCCACCTGGCTGATGACATAGACGTCGCCGACGTGCTCTATTATGGAGACCAGGGCGATCGGCATCATTACGACCAACGGCTGCCAGGCAATGGTCGGCATTTGCGGATGAGTGAGGTTTTTCGGCAGCATGAACCAGGGAGCGTCAGCAATAGGGGAGAAATTTATTTTTCCCATGCAGGCAGCGACAACGTAGGCGACGGCTATGCCGACAACTATTGGCAAAAGTCCGAGAAGCCCCTTGCCCCAGGCCAGGACGGCAATGGCTGCCGCAAGCGCTATGATCGCCAAAAGCCAATCGTTTTTCGCCATGTCGATGGCCGATGGGCAAAGGGAAAGACCAATCAGCATAATGGTCGGCCCGATGACTACCGGCGGGAAAAGGCGGTCCAGAATTGCGATCCCTTTCCAACGGACGAGGGCGGAAACAAGAAAATAGATGAGCGCCACGCCAACGAGGCCTGTCATTACGCCGGGCATTCCCCAATCGTTCGCAACCATAGCTATCGGCATTAGGAAGGCGAAGTTGCTGCCAAGGTAGATGGGCACTTTACCTTTCGTCACGAGATGGAAGATCAGCGTGCCGACGCCAGCCGTCAGAAGCGCGGTGGAGGGGTCTATGCCCAAAAGCAGCGGCATCGTGACCGTGGCGCCGAAGGCTACGAAGAGGAACTGGATGCCGACGATGGTTTTGCGGACCGGCGATAATTCTTTCATTGCTTTACTTTTCAGCGAAGAATTCTACATTATCCCTCGCTCACGGATTACGCGTGCATGGCCTTGATTTGCGTCCTCCATGAGCGCGGGGTCTTATGGAATTTTCCGCGACGGTATTGTTAGGCAGATTGTTCCGTCGGCAGCGTGTTCACGATCGCGCCGGTCGGGCAGTTCGCCACGCAGGTCCCGCACATCGTGCACTTCTTCTTGTCGATCACCGCCACCAATCCGTCCATGGAAATGGCTTCGGCCGGGCAGTTCTTCACGCATTTCTGGCAGCCGATGCAGGCGGTCTGGCAGAATTTTCTCTTGACGACCGGCTTGTCCTGGGAGGCGCAGGCCACTTTGATGGAACGGGAGACCGGGCCTACCGCTATGACTTTCTTGGGACAGGCTCTGGCGCAGCTTCCGCAGCCGCCGCAGATATTGGGGTCGATGACGGGGATCTCGCCCGGCTTAATTGAGATGGCGCCGAACTGGCAGGCGGAAACGCAGTCGCCGAGCTTAAGGCAGGAGAACTTGCAGTCGAAGGGACCCAGGGCCGGGATGGCGGCCTGGGCGCAGGTCTTGGGACCGTTGTAGTCGGTCTGCAGGGAAGAGTGGCCCTGGCAGCGGATGTAGGCGATGGATTTTTCAAAATCGCCCAGTTCCTGGCCCATGATGGCGGCTATCTTCGCGGCGACTTCCTTGCCGCCGGGCGCGCAGTGGTCGAATTCCGCCTTGCCTTCGGCGACCGCCGAAGCGTAAGCCGAGCAGCCGGCGAAGCCGCAGCCGCCGCAGTTGGCGTTCGGAAGGACTTCCATTATCGCTTCCACCCTAGGATCGGTTTTGACCGCAAATACTTTTGAGGCAATGGCTAAGCCTATACCGAAGATAAGGCCCAGGCCGCCCATGCAGATAAGCGCGTACAACATAATTTGTTCCCGTTTTTTGATTCAAGTGAAATTCTATCAGAAAGGAATTGGGATTGCAATTTGAAGGGGGCTTTTGGTTTGACACCCGGCCCTATAATAAGGTATAATATCTTTAATAATCACTTAAGGAATATCTATGAGGATCAGCAAACTATTTTCCCTTCTGGTTTTTCTTATTTTCCTGAGCGTCCCGGCGCTGGCGGCGCCCTCGGCTGCCGCCGAGGAGGCGGTCAACAAGGCCTTGAAGACGGCCGACAAGGCGCTGACCGCGGCCATTCCGCTTCTGGAGAACGCCGAGAACAACTATCCTTTCCACCCGGCGAACATGGAAGTTTTGTACCAGCTCGCCATGGCTTACGTGGAAGTGGGGCGCTATGACGACGCCAACAAGACTTTGGACAAGCTCTCCAAACGTTACGGCAAATACGCCGACACTATCCAGCGCGTGGACGAAGCCAAGGTCGCCAAGGCGCACGTATTGGTCGCCCAGGGCAAATACGACGAAGCGTTGGCGCTGGTCCAGAAGTTCTTAAGGGAAGTCCCCAAGAGCCCGGCCAGAAACTCCGCTTACCTTGAGTACGCCAAAGTTTTGGTTAAGAAAGGCCGCTACGATGAAGCCAAAAAGCAGATCGCGGACTTTACCAAGAACCCCAACCACGAGCTTTTCATTCCCTCCTCTTACGTTCTGGCTGAGATCTTCGTCAGGAACGGCCAGCCCGAAGAAGCGGAAAAGATGATGCGCAACATTTTGAAGACGAACAACAACAAGGACGTGCGCATCGCAACCTTCTATAAACTCGGCGAGATCTACCGCGGCTGCAGCAACTACGTCGGCGCCATCAACGTTTACCGCAGGATCAAGACGCCCGGCAAGAAACCGGACGAGAAAGCCCAGAACGCCGGCATCCTGTGGGAGATCGCGCAGACTTACGAGCAGCTCGGCCACTTTTTGGAAGCGAGGATCGGCTTCGAGGGCATCATGCGTTTGTATCCGGAAGTTGAGTTCAGCACCCAGGCTTGGTTCAGGGGAGTGCAGAGCGACATTTCCGCCAAGGACTTCAAGCGCGCTGAGAACTCTTATCTTGAGTTCATCAAGAAGCATCCTGGAAACGACGTTGCCGCGCCTATGAGGCTTGTTTTGGCCCAGGGGCTTCTGGAGGACAATCAGCCGGGCGAAGCAGTCAGAAATCTGAAAGCCGGCCTGGAAGAGTACAAGGAAGGCGAAGTCGCCGAGAACATGTACTTCCTCCTGGGCGACGCGCTTCTGAAAGATCAGAAATACAAGGAAGCCGAGGATGCCCTGAAGCAGTTTGCGGAAAAATTCCCCGAGAGCACGCTCGTTCCCCAAAGCTACGTCCGCCTGACGGAAGGCTACATTGAGCAGAAGCGCTATCAGGACGCGCTGGACTTCCTCCAGAAGACTATCGAGGAATTTCCGGAATTCGCCAAGGAATACAAGCTCGAAGAATATGTTCATGAGATCAAGCTAGCCTACGCCACGGCGGAAGCGGAAGCCAAGAACTTTGAGAAGGCCGCGGAGCTCTGCGCGGAAGTTACGCTTCCGAGATTGAAGGAGCAGGCTTTGTATCTGCAGGCCGATATGTGCGTGAAGCAGGGCAAAGTGGAAGAAGGCGTGGAAGTCCTGGAGAAGATGCTGACGGAATTTGCCGACAGCGACCTGCAGGCCGACATCCTTATGACTTTGGGCGGCGTCTATATGTCCGAACAGAAGTACGACAAGGCTAAAGAGACCTTCGACCGCGTGTTGGCTTTGGACAAAGAAGCGGCCGAGAAGTCTAAGCCCGTCGCTATTCTGCAGAAGTCTTTCTGCTCATACTATGCCAACGACATGGCCGGAATGAAGGAGAACCTCGACACGATTTTGAAAGATTATCCTTCGTCTCCGGAAGCCGGCGACGCGCTCTACTGGATGGCTTATTTCGCCAAATCTGACCGCAAGTACGCTGACGCCGCCGAATACAGCGCCAGGCTTGTGAAAGAATATCCCGAGCATGGCTATGCTCCGGAAGCCGCCTACGAAGTCGGCGAAGACAAGGTTTTAGGCAACAAATATTTTGAGGCGGTGGAAGCTTTCAAGGAAGCTTACCAGAAGTATCCCGAGACCGGCTATGGCGCGCTTTCCCTTGTCAGAGTAGGGGAGGTCTTGGTCAGCCAGCAGTACTCCACGGAAGAGTGGGAGAAAGACCTGGCAGCCATGGGCAGCGACGCCGCGAGGATCGCTTTGCTTTCCATTCCTGTGAGAGCCAAGGATAGAGATAAGACCGACGCCGCATTGGCAAAACTCGACAGCTTCAAGATGAACGACGCTCAGAAGGGCTACGCCCTGGCATTCAAGGCGGCCGCCGAGAATCTGGCCGGCGCTTACGCCAAAGCCGCGCAGACTGCCGAGGAATCGCTCGCCCTTACCAGGGAAGTCGCCGAGAATGTCGATGAATCTCTCTTCCAGCGCGCGGAAGCCGCTTATCTTTCCGGCGATCACAAGTCCTGCGCGCCCCTCTACGACGATCTGCTCGACAACTTCGTGGTGCCGAACGCCCAGGTCAGGATCACCGCCCTATTGCATCGCGCCCGCTGTGCCCTTGAGGCCAAGGAAGCGAAAGTGGTCGATCAGAAGTGTCAGGAAGTTCTGGGCCTGAGGCCCGACGCCAAGCAGTCCGCGGAAGCGGTGCTTATGCGCGCCGAGGCGAACTTCATTTCCGGCAACGTGAAAGAAGCGGCCCAGTTCTACAAGCGCTGCACTATCCTTTACGGCAAGATGCCTGATTATGCCGTTCCGGCCTACAAAGGCCTGATCGCCTGCTACAAGAAACTAGGTCTGAACAACGAGCTGACCGAAGCCCAGAGCCAGTTCAAGGCCCGCTATCCCAACGAAGCTGAATAATAAGGAAAATCATATGAATAAAATTTATTTGGTTGCAATGCTCATTCTGGCAGTCAGTTTCGCCGCAACCGCCGATGAGCTCGTGCTGGCGAACGGAACGCGCTACAAAGGAACTATTTCCCGCAACGCCAAAGGCCAGGTCGAGATCTCGACCAGCAAGGGCAGTTTCGCTTTCGACGACGAGAAGGTCTCCTTCAAACAGACGAAGATCAACGAACCCGGCGATTTCACTGATTACCAGACGGCCCTGAAGAAAAAAGATTTCGCCAAGATCAAGACCATCTCCGCTGCTTGGGGCAAACGCTTTCAGGGAATGCCAGTCAGATGGAACGAAATGGCGCTTTATGGAAAAGGCCTGGTGGCCGTGAATGAAAAGAAGGACGACGAGGCGAAGAAGATCTTCGACGAATACGCCAAGCTCTTCCCGAAGGGCGCTTACAAAGGCGAAATAGACGTCATGAACCTCGACCTCAGGTCCGACGAGATGAGCAAGGAAGAGCTCATCAAGACTTACAGCGAGATCCTTGCCACCGGCTCCGGTTCGGAAGCCGCCAACGCCAGGATGCACCTCGCTTTGGCGAAACTCCAGATGGAGGCCAAGGAATACCGCGGCGCGTTGGAGAACTTCGCTTCCGTCGTAGTTCTTTACGGCGACATTCCCGACCTGGAGCTGGAAGCCCTGTGGGGATGCGGCGAAGCTTACGAAGCCATGGGCGAAACGAAAAACGCCCTTTTCTACTTCCAGCAGATCGTAGAAGACAAAGAAGGACCTTACAAAAAAGAGGCCCAGAAGAAAATAGAAGAACTCAAAAAGAAAGAAATTAAATAATCAATAAACCTTCATAAAAAAGGAGAGATCCCATGTCCAAGAAGAATTTCAGTTTTTTGCAATTGGCCGCCTGGCTAACCGTTATGCTCGGCCCCTTGGTCACGCTTGCTGACGAAGTGGCGGAAACCGCCGAAGGCGCTGAAGAAGCCGCCGCGCAGAGCGTGAACTTAATCGACCTTATCTTTGTTAAGGGCGGCGCTTTCATGTACCCCATCGTATTGCTCTCTTTCTACATGGTGTACCTGATCATCGACGCCATACTGGTCATTCGCAAGAAGAAACTTATGCCGGACGAAACGGTCAAGTATCTCAGGGAAAACTTCAAGAAAGACAAAGTTGAAGAATGCGACAAGTACTGCCAGGAACATCCCTGCGCGCTGACGGTCGTCGTCGGCCACGCCCTTGCCGCTGAAAAGAAAGGCAAAGGCCCGATCGGCATGCAGGAAGCTGTCGTGGAATACGGCGGACGTCTCGCCAACGATTTGAGAGCGAGAGTCGCTTACCTCAACACCGTCGCCACGATCTCCCCGATGCTTGGTCTTCTGGGCACGGTCTCCGGTATGATCAAAGCGTTCTCTAACATCGGCGCTTCCG
>Ga0310696_10005458_pt1 | contig 15342 bp, 15 predicted proteins | sample AusTroGonzalo_MG_4_FD_203885 | JGI IMG/M metagenome (GOLD analysis project Ga0310696, IMG submission 203885) | Bovine rumen microbial communities from tropical cattle in Woodstock, Queensland, Australia - Gonzalo_02 (v2) (version 2) | ecosystem: Host-associated > Mammals > Digestive system >...
TGCATTGGGAGCCACTTTTGGCATTTTAAAAAGAAACGCCCGTTGCGCGATGTTTCTCGTTTTTCTATTTTTGTTTTAAACAAATCATAGAAGCCATGAAATTCCGCACTATCATCTTTGCCATACAGCTCCCGCTGCTTTGGTGCTGTGCTTCCCAGGCCGAAAAGGGAAATGTCGTTTTTGAGACTGCTGCCGACGCCTCCGCTCTCACGGATGTCATCAAGAGTATCGAAATCATACCGCTCGAAAAGACAAACGGCTCCGCTGTCGGACCGGCACGAAACACTGAAGTCTGTCTGCTCGGTAGAGACTACATTGTTGCCGACAGGTTGTCCTCCAACATCTTCCGTTTCTCGCCTGAAGGCAGGTTCCTCTGTAGTCTAGGGCCAGTCGGAGAGATCATTGACATTGACGGATGCCCAGTCGGCGAGATGCCTGACAGGATTAGCAACTTTCAGGTTGACAGGGATGAAGTGACAGCCGTTTACGCTACGAACAGAGCGGTACATTATTCTGCTGACGGCCGCATCCTGTCGGAAAACACGGTTGAAGACCTTGGCTACCAGTCGTTTTTCGTGCCGGAGGGAATCCTCACTTATTTCGGTTATGGGGCTGGCCACCCGTACAGGGTTGCCCTGTTGAAGGACCGTGGGATAGAGACATTCCTCCCGGACGAGTCGAAAGTCATCTCCATGGACCCGTCCGCACCGATATTCTTCCCGTACAATGGGTCTGTATTTTTTACGGACACCTACGGATCCGGCATCTATCGCTATGATGGAGGGGAAGTTTCGCCCGTAGTTATCTTCGATTTCGGGGATACTGCCCTTGGCGAAAGGTACTTCCAGTTCGACGATTCTTTCGCGGCGGCGGAGTACATGCTCTCGAAGAGGATTACCCTAGTACAGCGCTACATCAGGAACGGAAAATACCAAATAGTGGAGACGTTCACGCAGGATATGGGTGAGGTCACGGCCGACTACGGCATCTGCAAGGGCGGAGGTGAATGGAAATGGTTCTCACTTGGCATGAGCGACAGTTCCCCGTTCTTCAATTCCTTGAGACAGATAGACGAGGATGCGCTCTACTGCCTGATCGATGCTGGGCTGCTCGCCGCCGCGGTCAGACACCCTTCATGCACCAACCTTGATGCATTCCTGCCATTCATCTCCAATCCGGAAGTGCTTCAAACTGTCTCAGCCGGGGACAATCCTGTCATCGCAAAGATTTACCTGAAGTAGGCTGATGAATCTGCCTTTTTTAGCATTGCATATACTCATTCATAAGTATGTGCGATGTTAAGAAATGTGCCCGAAAACATCACCGACGCATTTCTAATATGCAGATTTGCACGGCGACGCAGAAGTTATTTACGAACTCTGTGTACCACATTTCTACCAAGCGTGGTAGAAGATTTCTCGGTCTGATGCCAAAGTTTGTAGTTTTACAGTTTTTACATAGTTTTACAAACATGACCCCATTAGATGGGGAAAACGGCATCACGGAGGTTCTGAGAATCGTTCTAGACTGATAAATGTAAAAAGTATAAACTATTTCCCAAAAACAAACTTATTCCGCAGCTATCGCAGAGGGCAATTATGGCATAAAGCTATTAGACCTCGGATATGCATATACTCTAATATCAGAGAGAGGATTTTGTCCTGTTGGCTTGCGCTGGGTCAGTTTGGTTACTATGAGCCGGATGTGCCGGATCCGGTTGTCATAACCCGATTTCCAGGCCCTTTCGTCCTTGCCAATCGGAACCAGCCGGTTTCCGTGCTGCTGCATGACGTTCGTCACGCAAAGAAACAGTCTGTCCCCGGCGGCTTCTTCCCGTTGATACGTCTCGAATAAATGATAAGGGTACACTTCCCCAAACGGTTTTTCCCTTGTTTCCCAGGTTCCGTCACTATGCTGGATTTCCAGTTTATATTCTTTCGCACGCGCTTCCCGCGCCCATGCATCGGCATCGTTGGGATTGCCGTTGAAGAAAGAGATATCCGTCACCGGAACGGGCTCGGGGAAAACTAAGTCGATGGTGTTTTCCGTCTGCGTCATTTTATATGCCGATGACGGCAGGCGGAATGACTCGATATTGATCCAGGCCGGGAAAGGCTCTCCTTTCCTGGGAGGGCGTGCCCCGAACCTCAGAGAGATTTCGGGCGCCTGCGCATAGTCAAACGAATCGGCATGGAAAGTCCACTGCCAGTCTTTGACGACAAAATCTAACCCCTCAATTCGGTATTCCGAATCTTTCGGGAGCCGGCTTGCGTCCAAGACGATATCGATTGACCCTGCCTTCCCATCGCCCCAATGCTTCGCTGGAGTCAGATCGTAAGTTACCCGTCCATCACTCGTAAGGAACCGGCTGAGTGGAGATTGGCGGAAGTCGTAGTAACCCGCAGTCTGCTCATGATAGATGGAGTACCGCACTTCCAGGTCGACAGTTGCGCCGGGCGCGATGTCCAGCTGGGTATAGGTCCACATCCTTGACTGGCGAGGAACGTCGATGTACCAGACATCTTCGGGATCATCTTCTTCTTCGGGTTCGAAAGCCGGCTCCTTGTGTTCCTTTTCCACGATTTTACTGGCCGAATGCCACTCCAGGGGCTTCCCGTTCAGGAAAAAGGCGATATCCCGGAGGAACTCCTTCCGCCATCCGGTTTCATAGAGGGACTCCGTGATTTCATCGCCCCGGAAAGTAAAGGAGTCGGCGGGTCCTTCAAAGTCAATGGGAAAGCCATAATCAAGATTCTGGATGGCCTTCTCGCTCTGGTTATGGAGGGTATAATGAACCTCGACGATCGTATAAGGAATCCCCGGTTTGAAAGTCAGTTGTTCATGAACAATCCGAACGTCGGCAACCTGCATCGGAATCGGATTCCCGGACCGGGTCACCGATGAGAAGCGGACGACCGGATCTCCATTTGCCCGTGAAACGGCCGGCAAAAAGCTTAGGAGAAGGAGGATAATTAGTCTTGTACGCATAATGCAAATCATCTGCAAAAATCGTGGCAGATAACAGATTGGCCTTTTGTGATTATGTATGAGAACTTGGACCTATACCTATGATTTGTATTCGCACAGCGTTTCAATTAGATTTGTAAAAAGTCAAGCCCATGGAGGAGAGAAACGACATAGTCATCTATAAGTCTGAAGACGGCCTGGTGAAGATGGAAGCGATGGTTGACCCTGTAAACGAAACTATCTGGGCCAGCCAAAAGGCTATTGCAGCACTTTTGGCTGCACCAAGCAGAATGTTTCCTACCACATGGGGAAGATATTCGCGAGCGGCGAGCTGGAGCGCTCTGCGGTCGTCAAAGAAATTTTGATTACCGCACAGAGTGGCGCCAGAGGCCTATCTGAAGACAAAGTACTCTATTATAATCTGGATGCGATCGCAGAAAGTCATACGGACGAAATGGCCACAATGGTCAAGGTTGTCGTCAGCCTGATAAACCGGAAGAATCAGTGAGTTGAGCTGCTTTATTTGTTGCGAGAGATTGTTCTTAAAAACAACACTGACGCAACACTATTATGCAGATTTGCACGGTGACGCAGAAGTTTTTTACGAACGTTGTGTACCACATTTCTACCACGCTTTCTGCAACTAATTGATTATCAATGAATTCAAAATTCTTCATCGGGAAATAGCCTTCCCGCACCAGTCTCATCCTCATTTAGACCCTTTTTTGAGGATGAAACGGGCAAAATGGAGATCTCGTCCTCAAAACAAAGCGTTTCTGAGGACGAGATGCTCTGAACTCAAAGGACGAAGACTTCCATCCCGTCGTCTTGAAGGGCGACCAGAGAGCGGGCTATGCTTGATGCATACTTAGTCAGCCATGAACGACTGTAGCCTTTTCATCCTACGATGTATTTCCCGAATGGGAGTTTTCCGATCAGTCGGGAAATCACAAAACTTAGGCAGTAGGTGACTACAGCTGTGAGGATGATCGTGAGTGGCACCGGCAACAGTGGGCTCAGCAGCCTGAAGACTGCCGGGAGCATCAGCATGTGCATCAGGTACATGCCGTAGCTGGCCTCCGATTTCTTCCTGACGATTTGTTCAATCCTTTCCGGAAGGCTTTCGAAGTTTGTTTTAATGGATTATCTTTGCGATATGAACTTGAAAAACATCGCCCTCGCCCTGGCCGCTACCGTGTTTGCAGCCGCCTGCGCCCCCAAGTCCGACATGGACAAGTACATCGACGACCTGATGTCCCGGATGACCCTGGAACAGAAGATCGGCCAGTTGAACCTGCATTCCGCGCCGGGCTTCATCTCGGCCATCCGCGTGACGGAGGAGGACGAGAATGTCAAACTCCTGCGGGCGGGTCAGCTCGGCGGCCTGTACGGAACCGGCAATACAGAATACATCCGAGACATCCAGAAGATCGCGCTGGAATCCGGGGCTGGCATACCGCTGATCATCGGCATGGATGTCATCCACGGCTTCCAGACCGTGTTCCCGGTGCCGCTGGCCCTGTCCACATCCTGGAACATGGACCTGGTGGAGCGGACGGCCCGCATCGCCGCGACGGAGGCGTCCGCGGCCGGCATCAATTGGGTGTTCAGCCCGATGGTGGACATCTGCCGGGACGCCCGCTGGGGCCGAATCGTCGAAGGAGGTGGCGAGGACCCGTACCTGGGCGGCGAGATTGCGAAGGCCTATGTTCGCGGCTATCAGGGCGCTGATGGAGTCTATGACGACCACGACGTGATGGTGTGTGTCAAACACTACGCGCTGTACGGCGGTGCCGAAGCTGGACGCGATTACAATTCCGTGTTCCTAAGCCGCCAAGAGGCCTTGAACGGCTATATGCGGCCGTATCAGCAGGCCGCCTACGCTGGTGCCGCGAGCTATATGTCCTCGTTCAATGAGTTCGAGGGGATTCCGGCGTCGATGAACAAGTATCTGATGGACGACCTCCTCCGCAAGGAATGGGGCTTCGACGGTTTCATCGTCTCCGACGCTACGGCCATCGCCGAGGAAGTGAACCACGGCATCGGCGACCTGCAGGAGGTATCGGCCCGCTCCCTCCAGGCCGGACTGGATATGGACATGAACTCCGATGGTTATGTGGGTACGCTCCAGAAATCTCTGGCCGAAGGCCGCGTGACCGAGGCCGATATTGACAAGGCCTGCCGCCGCATCCTGGAGGCGAAATACAAGCTGGGATTGTTCGAGAATCCGTTCAAGTACTTGGACGCAAATCGCTCAGTAAAAGAAATCTATACCCCCGAGCACCTCGCCTTCGCCCGCAAGGCGGCGCAAGAGTCGATGGTGCTCCTCAAGAACAACGGTGTCCTGCCGTTGTCCAAGAGCCAGCGCGTGGCCGTGGTGGGTCCGTTGGCCCAGAATGCCGTCGCCATGGCCGGTGCCTGGTCCATGTCCGCCCACAATGGCGAAAGCGTCACCCCGTATCAAGGCATCGCCGAGGTCGCTCAGGCTTCCTATGCCGAAGGCAGTTGGCTCTTCAAGGACAAGGAACTGGAAGAATCCGTCCGATACGGCCTGTACAAGATCTTCATGCCGGGATACCAGGCCCCGGACATCCATACCGTACCGCAGGAGCGGCTCATCGCCGAGGCCGTCGCCAAGGCCCGGCAGGCCGATGTGGTCGTCGCCTGCGTGGGAGAAATCGAAACCCTGAACGGCGAAGGCGCCTCCCGTACGGACATTTCCATTCCCGATGCCCAGAAGGAGCTCCTGAAGGCCTTAAAAGCCACAGGAAAGCCTGTCGTGATGGTCCTTGTCACGGGCCGGCCGCTCACCTTGACCTGGGAAGATACCGAGATGGACGCCATCCTGAATGTCTGGAGCCCCGGCTCCGAAGGCGGTCACGCCATTGCCGACGTCCTCTTCGGCGACGTGAACCCGTCGGCGAAACTCACGACGTCCTTCCCCCGCAACGTGGGCCAGCTGCCGCTCTATTACAACCACAAGAATACCGGCCGCCCGCACCCGGATGACAAGCCGTACCAGAAGTTTGTCAGCTGCTATATCGACGAAATCAACGCCCCGCTCTATCCTTTCGGATATGGGCTCAGCTACACCACTTACGCGTACTCCCCCGTCACCCTAAGCACTTTGGAAATGCCCATGGAGGGCTCTGTGACGGCTTCCGTAACCGTCACCAACACGGGCTCCCGCGCCGGCGACGAAATCGTCCAACTGTATATTCATGACGTTTTCGCCACGTCCACCCGTCCGGTCAAGGAACTCAAAGGCTTCCGCAAAGTGCACCTGGAGCCCGGCGCATCGGCCCAGGTCGATTTCACGCTCACCAAGGAAGACCTATCCTACTACAACCACGATCTCCAGTGGGTCTGCGAGCCAGGCGATTTCGAGATCATGATCGGCCCGAACAGCCGGGACACGGAGGGAGTGACCCTACGTGTTCAATAGAGGAAACCGGCCAGCCAGAGAGGAAGTTTCTTTCCAACAGGGAATTCCATCTCATCAGCAAAGACATATGAGTCTGGAATACCAGCAATCTGTTCGAAGGATTTATCCTTCCCGCCGACTTCGACCGTGATACGGCCGTCGATAAGGAAATCTCCACTGGTTTTCCCGTACTCCACGGTATGGCCCTTCGAAAGTTGGTTCACAAAGAAGCATTCTCTAACGGTACCGATATTCTCCCTCGATCCCAATGCATAGAGGATGTTGGGATTGTGGACATAAATCTTATCGGGTTTCTGCATCTTTGTCACCGAGACATTGCTCGAATAGAGAAGATGAAGGAGTTCTGCCTTCTTCATGCCCGACAGATAGCTAAGCACGGTCGCCTTGTTCAGTTCCAGGTAGGAGGCCAGCTTGGCAATATTCACTTCATAGGGGACATTGTCGCACAGGAACATCAACATGGCCTTCAACTTCCGGGTGTTAGCGGGGTCCACCCCACAGAACTCCGTCATCTCCTGGTCAATGATAAAATTGACAACGTTCTCAATCCTGCTGTAGTAATCTTCAACGTCCCCGTCATAAAAGGGATAATAGCCCGCCCGAAGGTAGGATTCGAACAAGGGCTGGGGATGACAGGCTTCGCAAACCCGGGTACAGATGGCATCAGGGTTGGATAGAATCTCCTCCAACTTGAAGACGGGAAGCTCAATGCCATGATAGAATCTGAGGTACTCCCTGAAAGATAGCCCCGCGAGATCCTGGCTTCGCACGCGGCGGGACAAGTCCGCGTCGGCATTCAGAATCTGAAGTAGCGAGGATCCCGAGAAGGTGACTTTCATTTCAGGATACAGGTCAATGATCTCTTTTATCTCCTTGCTCCAACTGGGATACTTGTGTACTTCATCAAGAAACAGATGCTTCCCTCCCATCAAGTGAAATCGCTCAGCCAGGTCAAGCAATGAATGACTCGTGAAGTACATACTATCCATCAGGCAGTACAAGGCCTCCCCCGCTTGAATCCCATAGTTCAACTTGATATACTGGCGCATCAGCGTAGTCTTGCCTACACCTCGTGAACCACGTATGGCAACCAAATGTTTCTCCCAAGGTATGGTGTTCATGGCTTCCCGGATGATATTCGTGCTCACCTGGGAAATCAACTTGCGGTGCTTCTTGAAAAGAGTTTCCATGGTCATCTGCTTTATTCAGAGCAAAAATAGAAAAGTATATTTGAATAACCAAATTATCTACAAAAAAGGTTATTGCAATAACCGATATTTGAAATTACTGATCAAACTTATAATAGGCATTTTCGAAGATTATAAACCTTATTGGAAATTCCTACGCAAAGTGCCCCTGTCGTTCTCTTTTGAAAGTGATCCACCATTCCTGTCGAAAGTGACCCGTCTCTCGTGAACCAGGAATCTTAAGCAGAATGCAGGCTGGAGCGGTTTTTAATCCCTACAGCCTGCATTTGAGTAACCGATGAAAAGAAGAGTATAGGTGGGTCAATTACGAGTGGAATACCCGGGTCAGTTTCGAGAGGATTCTCCAAATAGACTCCTTGTTAGCTTGTTATGATTGCTAAAACTCAACGTTAGAATCACTAACCTGCTGGTACCTGAAATTGGTCACTTCCCCATTGATATCCCTGCTTGCAATAAACGAGGCCGACTCAGATTGAGCCGGCCTTATAAAATAGTGTTGGACTAATTTGAGCTAAATAAGAGTAGGATGAACTATCCTCAGGTAGTTCTCATAGGCCATATCGGCAATCTCATAGAAGAAATCCTTCTTGCCGACCTTCTGAGGGTCATATCCCATCTCCTTGATTGAGTTAACGTAAAGCTTCAAGGGAAGGGCTTCCATATCAAAATCGTGACTGTTGGGATTGAGTATCCATTGGATAGTATTAGTAGTATCATCATATTTCATAAACTGTGTAATGCCTGTAATAAGGGGATAAATAAAACCGTCGGGGTAAGTATAGTCACACCTCTTGGTGGTTGTCCGGAAGAGAGGGGTACTCTTGTTATAATCGGAATCAGGTGCCATCCCCCTCTTTTTACCTTTTGCATTAACGGCGTTGATATTGCCGAAGCTTCCTCCATTCCTGTTGTAAAGGTATGGGAACTGGATATATATTCTATCGAAGAGCTTCATAAGGTCTTCCGTCATGTCGAGAGCGGACTTGATGCAGGGGCTATCAACAACCACCTTACCCTCTTCGAGATGGCTCACATTGGGATGTGTCATAACTTCCTTGAAGAATGAAACACATTGACCCTTCTGGGAATAGGCGTTTATCCTGTTATATGTTTTAAGATCGGAAGGGAGCAGCCCTTTGGTTTGGAGGAAATAAAGGGGAATGCACGCCATTGCGGTAATATCAGTAAGGTCAATAGCTCCGCCTTCGCCGTCTCTCCATTCAATATCGTAGATGCCCGAGAGCTTTTCTTCAAGGTATGAGTAGCATCCCAGTTGATGGCTCTTTGATGTTGTCGTAAGCTGGACGTTGTTGTTTCTTGCCGTGCAGATCTCCGAGATGACTTCATAGTATTGTTCCATGGCACCTTCTTGGTCTGAGGGGAAGATAATCTCCACGGGAATGCTGAACTGGAAATCCGGAGAACCCTTCGACTCTTCAAACCTGGCTAAGAGGTCATCGTAATTCTCCTCCCAGAAATCCTTGCACTCATCCCAGGTACGGAACTTAGCCCCATAAAGCTTATTCGCGATATAGCGTGCAATTGCAAAAGTGTTGTGCCCGCCATCCATTATCCCTTCATGTAGGGGATCTTCAAAGGAAAGCTCAACGCGATTACGCTCGCGATACCGTAAGGATTTGGTGGCGATGAAAATCCCTTTGGACTTGTACCAAAAGAGTTCCGGAGATTTTGCGAGTGTCTCGTCAATTGCCTTTGTTATAGGATTGACGGTCGCAGCTCTGGGGTTGATCTCGTTATCAGCGACCTTGAGCAGCTTAATTAGTGACAGTGGTGAAATAGAGGAAACGATCTTGTTGATCTTAACACCCTCAAAAGATTTCTGGGTCTCGCTTGTGTGGTCAAGCTTGATAATAGCAGTTCTTGCCATAATAATCTAATGCGAGATGCGTTGTTTAATGGGTTGTGCCCCAATAAACGAAAAAAAACTAATTAGGATCTAATTAGCTTACTATAGTGAGGAGAAATAATAGACTTGCATCTCGACTTTATTTCACCTATAACCATCCTGCTATAGTAACCTGGAGCTTTTCAGCCTCCTCCTAGAGCATAAATCCAATGCCCATTACCATCCGGTAACGGCACAAATATATGGACTTAAATTTAAACCTCCAAATAATTTTGACACTCAGATCATTTTTTTCTCTCCCCAATCAATAATGTGGGACTATGACGGTTCCTTTCTTATATTGAGGAGCCGTTATTTGTTTCAATTGACCCGTTTGGCTGGTTCAGCTAAAACCCCTATCTTTATCCCGAAAAACGTGCAGTATGCAGTCAAGAAGCTTGAAAATGGATAGGAATATGAGATGTCCCTCGTTCAACGGGTCGAGCCAGCATATTGGCATATTTGAAAACTTGGCCGACGCCGAGGCCTGCGCATACATTGCGATGAAACTGCTTTGATTCGCGGTATAATGGATTTTCACGGATGACATCTGCGACACCGGTACTACTCAATTGAACCACGGTTTCTCCCCTATTGGGCAGGTCGGGGAAAATCGCTACATTTGCAGCAGTGTTCATGTCGAGCCATGGAATACTTGTCAAAGCAACGATACGACGAGATCGCGGCCGAGTTGAAGCATCTGATCAACGAGGTTTATCCCCAAGTGACGGACGACCTCGCGGAGGCCAGCGCCCAAGGGGACCGGAGCGATAATGCGGGATACCGTGAAGCGCGGCGGATGCAAGGGAAGACCATCAGCCGGATCCGTTTCCTGCAGAAGATACTGGAGCATTCCCGCGTAATCGATCCCGACGCCCTTCCCAAGGACAGGGTATGCCTGCTGAGCCGGGTCGAATTCACGAACCTCGCGACAAACACCCGCATGAAATTCGAGATTGTCAGCCCCCACGAAATGGATCTCGAGGCCGGCAAGATTTCGCTGAAATCCCCGATCGGCGCCGCCCTGATGGGCAAGAAGGTTGGCGATATCGCCGAAGCGCAGGTCCCCTCCGGAACCCTGCGCCTGAGAATCGACGGCATCACGTTCGGGCAATGAGGGATTTCGCGGCAATCGATTTCGAGACGGCCAATGAATGTCCCAGCAGTGTCTGCAGCGTGGGAATCGTGGTCGTACGGGGCGGGGAGATCGTGGACCGGTTCTATAGCCTGATCCATCCGGAGCCGGAGTACTACCAATGGTTCTGTCGGCAGGTCCACGGTCTGGGTCCTGAGGATACGGAGGAAGCGCCGGTCTTTCCCTATGTATGGGAGAAGATTGAACCCCTGATCGAGGGGCTTCCCCTGGTCGCCCACAATGCCCGCTTCGATGAAGGCTGTCTCAGGCAGGTGTTCCGCGTGTACCGGATGGACTATCCGGACTATGCGTTTTACGACACCCTGGCTGCATCCAGAAGGCACTATGGCCGGTTGCTCCCCAACCACCAGCTACAGACCGTCGCCGCCGCTTGCGGCTACGACCTCACCAACCACCACCACGCCCTCGCCGATGCCGAGGCCTGCGCTTACATTGCGATGAAACTGCTTTGATTCCGACGGTTATCGTTTCGGAATCAACGAGACGAAGATTTCGAGAAGTCTGTGTATGGTTGTGAATTGTGCTGATAATTAGTTACCTTTATTCGCAGAAAACAAACGGAGAATGAAAGCATTCACGATACGGTCGGCCAGGCCGGACGAGGCGGGGCTCGTCCTCGAATTCATCCGAAAACTGGCCGTGTATGAAAAGTGCGCGGACGATGTCGTCGCGGACAAGGCCACCCTCTACCAATCCCTGTTCGTCGAGCGGTCGGCAGAGGTAGTCTTTGCCGAAGAGGAAGGGACCGTCGTCGGATTCGCGCTGTTCTTCCACAATTTCTCCACCTTCGTGGGACGGAAAGGTATGTATCTGGAAGACTTGTTCGTCCTCCCGGAAAAACGGGGCCTGGGCTATGGAAAAGCCCTCCTGAAATATGTGGCGAAGCTGGCCGTGGAGCGTAACTGCGGCCGCATGGAGTGGATCTGCCTAGACTGGAATGAATCTGCCCTTGACATTTACCGCTCCATCGGCGCGGTCCCGCTGTCTGACTGGACTGTCCAACGACTGGACGAACAGGCGCTGAAAGAATTTGCAAATAACTAATCGTCCTACCATCAAGCAATAGAATTATGGCAAAGACCGACGTCTATCTGGCATCAAAACCCCGTTACGAGATCCTGGACGGACTCCGTGGCGTAGCCGCCCTCATGGTTGTACTGTTCCACATTTTCGAGACCTATTCCAAAGGCCCTGCCTATCAGATCGTGAATCACGGCTACCTGGCTGTGGATTTCTTCTTCGTGTTGAGCGGCTTTGTCGTGGGCTACGCTTATGATGACCGGTGGGACCGGATGTCCACATGGGGGTTCTTCAAACGGCGTCTCACGCGGCTGCACCCGATGGTGATTGCGGGCACGCTCGTGGGGGCGGCGTTGTTCTTCTTTGCGGGAACCGCCTTCCCGAAGACATTGCAGGTGGAAGGTTGGAAGTTTGCCCTATGCCTCGTGATGGGACTCTTCGTGATTCCTTGCGGAAATGGGCTGGATATCCGCGGATGGGGCGAATTGAACTCCTTCAACGGCCCGCAGTGGACCTTGACACTCGAGTATATCGGCAATATCCTGTATGCGTTCATTTTCCGGCACCTGCCCAAGGCCGCGCTGGCCGTCCTCTGCGTCGTGTGTGCCTTTTTCACCCTGGACTTGACCATGGGTTGGAACGTTTTTGGCCTGCTGGAGGAGCCCCATTACAATGTGATCGGCGGCTGGGCGTTGACGCCAGACCAGATCTACATCGCCTTCACGCGGCTGCTCTATCCTTTCCTGTGCGGCCTGTTCATCTCCCGGATCCTGCCGGCCCATCGGAGCGAAGCCAACCCCAGCGGCTCCCCGATCCACCTGAAAGGCGGCTTCTGGTGGTGCAGCCTGATCATCATCGTGTTGCTGGCCATGCCGTGTATCGGCGGAAAGCAGGGCGTCCCGGACGGCCTGTATCAGGCGCTCTGCATCCTGGTCCTGTTCCCGCTCATCGTCTTGACTGGAGCAGGTTCGGTCACTACCGACACGCGAAGTGCAGCCGTCTGCCGCTGGCTCGGCAACATCTCTTACCCCATCTACATCACGCACTACCCGCTGATGTACATGCAGATGAACTGGGTCGCCGAGCATCAGGACGCTCCCCTGTGGCAGCATATCGCCGTTTCAGCCGGAATCGTCTTCATGTCCATCGTCGTTGCCTACGGCCTGTTCAAGGCGTATGACGAACCCGTCCGCGAATGGCTCAAGGACCACTGGCTGCACCGGAAGAAATTGACAGTCAACAGCTAATTTGCCGAAAGAATTTGTATCTTTGTCCCCGAACTTAACAAATACCCATGAAAAAAGCTTTTGTCTCCCTCCTCTCCGCCCTCGCGCTTTTAGCCACCCAGGCATCGGCGCAGACCACTTCCGACCTCGGAACCTGGAGCAGCGTCCAGCTTGTCAAATCCCTTGGCGCCCCCTACGCCATGGCCCGTCTCGAGCACCGCTCCTATGACAACATCCACGGCACGGAGTGCTGGTTCGCCATGGCCGGCGGCGGCTACAACTTCAACAGCTGGCTCAAGGGCGACCTGAGCTACGAGTACTGGAGCATCCCTTCCGCAGGCAACATGGTCCAGCATAAGGCCGTGCTGTGCCTGACGGAAACGCTGAAGCGCGAAGGCCTGGCCGTCGCGCTCCGCGAAAAGTATGAATTGGCCTACAACCCGGCCGCCGAATCATTCAGCAACACCCTCCGTACACGCCTCCGCGCCCAATACAAGGCGCAGGAAAGCCGATTCACGCCCTATCTGATGTACGAGTTCTTCAGCAGCTTCGACACCGGCAAATGGGTCCGTTCCCTGCACTATGCCGGTACGGAAATCAGCCTCGGGAAAGGCCACGGGCTGGATTTCTTCTATATGTTCCACCTGTACGACAAAGGCGGCCTGACGGCCGCCTGTCACACGTTGGGAATCGGTTACACCTTCGTTTTCTAGCCCTGCTGTTCCGTTTCCTCGGACAGGGCGTCCGTGGCGCGGACCTTCACCGTACTGCTGTAGCAGCTGAACATCTCGTCGACCTCCGCTTTCCGGCTGATCCGGGTGCAGAGGCTGACCACGGGTACGACCACCAGGCCCAGCAACATCGCCAGCATGCCGGCATTGATCGGCGAGGTGAAGTACGGGTTGATGAAAGTCTTGCCCGTGAAGGTGCAGTACATGCATCCGCACATCACGCCCACGCCCACGATGAAGGAAGCCCAGACCGAAGCGGATGTCGTGCGCTTCCAGTAGAGGCCGTACAGGAACGGGGCCAGGAAAGCGCCCGCCAGCGCGCCCCAGGAAATACCCATGAGCTGCGCGATGAAGGTCACGGAGCTCTTGGCCTGGACGATGGCGATCACGGAAGAGACGATGATGAAGAACAGCACGAGCAGCCGGATGCTGAGGAGCTGGGTGCGGTCCGTCATATGCTTGCCCTGGCGGGCCTTGGCCATGGCCGGGTCGATGATGTCCAGGGTCAGCGTGGATCCGGAAGTGAGCACGAGGGAGGACAAGGTCGACATGGACGCAGAGAGGACCAGGATGATCACGACGCCGATCATCAGGTCCGGCAGGGTGGCCAGCATGGACGGGACGATGCTGTCGTAGACCGGGGTGCCGGCCGCCGTGTACTCGATGGTCTGACCGTAAAGCCGGCCGAAGCCGCCCAGGAAATAGCATCCGCCCGCCACGATGATGGCGAAGAAGGTCGAGATGAAAGTACCCTTGCGGATGGCCGCCTCGTTGCGGATCGCGTAGAACTTGCCCACCATCTGCGGCAGTCCCCAGGTACCCAGGGAGGTCAGCATCACCACACCCAGCAGGTAGATGGGCTGCGGCCCCAGGAACGATACGAAGGCACCGTTCAGGTTGGGGGCGGACTCGGACGGAATCTGCGACAGACTCTCCACCGCCGCGGTGAAGCCGCCATTTCCGTTGAGCACGGACGCAATGACGGCGCAGATGCCCACCAGCATGATCAGTCCCTGGATGAAATCGTTCACGGCCGTCGCCATGTAACCGCCGACCACCACGTAGATGCCGGTGAGGACGGCCATGCCCACCACACACCAGACGTAGTCCACATGGAAAGCCATGCTGAAAAGCCGTGAGAGGCCGTTATAGAGCGACGCAGTATAAGGAATCAGGAAAATGAACACGATGACGGATGCGGCGACCTTGAGCGGGTTGCTGAAGAAACGCTTCCCGAAAAAGTCGGGCATCGTGGCGCTCTGCAGGTGCTGCGTCATGAGGCGCGTGCGGCGACCCAGGATCCGCCAGGCCAGGAGCGAGCCGATGAGCGCGTTGCCCAGGCCGATCCAGGTGGCGGCCAGACCGTACTTCCAGCCGAACTGGCCGGCGTAGCCGACGAAGATGACCGCCGAGAAATAGGACGTACCGAACGCGAATGCCGTAAGCCAGGAGCCGACATTGCGACCTCCCAGGACGAAACCCTGAACATCAGATGCGGTCCGCCGGCAATAGATGCCGACCCCGATCATCACGGCAAAGAACAGGATGAGAAGGATACACTTGACTAACATGCCTCAAATGTAAGAAAAATAATTGATTATTACCTCATTCCCTCGGGGAGAACGACCGAGTTTCCTTTTCGTTTCAAGATATTTGCGATTTTAAAAAATTTTTAATTAAATT
>Ga0310696_10005459_pt1 | contig 15339 bp, 13 predicted proteins | sample AusTroGonzalo_MG_4_FD_203885 | JGI IMG/M metagenome (GOLD analysis project Ga0310696, IMG submission 203885) | Bovine rumen microbial communities from tropical cattle in Woodstock, Queensland, Australia - Gonzalo_02 (v2) (version 2) | ecosystem: Host-associated > Mammals > Digestive system >...
CTGCATGGTGCGCGACGGGCATTGTTGGAAATTCGAATTGGCTTAATGCTTGCACGACCGGTATCAATGCCAAATTGCCCTCTAATTCCACGAGCAGTTACTTCTCCGATATTTTGCTTGTGATGTACTCTAGCTTGCTGAACGGTTCGTTTATACGCCCGTTCTAATACGCTAAAAATGAAATTGATTCCGCCTGTAGAACAACAACTGTTCTGAAAGGCGAAATTTCTCTAAGAGTCATGCCCGCCTTGTGCGGGCATCTCTTTTTATATCTTTTTTTGTATATTCTTAGCCATGAAAAAGAGCGCAGTCGAAAAATCAGTCCAGTCGTTTTTAGATAAAAAAGCCAAGGAAAAACAAAAGAAAGAGTATGTAGATTCGCTGCTTGCGGTACAGGCGAAAGATTCGTCGAACATACTTGCTGTAGAACCGAACGCGGGCCTTGATAGCGCAGGTCTCGTTAGCGATTCGGCGGGCGGAGAGAGCGTTGCCGAGACTCCACAGCTCCCGACTCCGGAACAACTCGGAATTTCTATAACCACAGCGTACGCTGGCGATACGCTTAGAGTGACCAAGGGCGATACGGTTGATTTCCCGGTAACGGTTTCGTGGAATGCCGGTGACGGCTCGGTTTTAGTCTTGCCGATGGGCACCGCGAACGCAAAGGACGTTATGCAAGTGGCTATGTCGCAAGAGTCTAGCCGCATTGTGAAAGATGGCCATGAAATGGCCCAGATTACTTTCAACTACAAGATTGTAGTGCAAGAGGAGGGGCTTTCGCTTGTCCCGGCGATGCGTTTTGAAATACCGACACAGATGGGGCAATCGCTTTATTTGCGGAGCGAACCAGTTGTTGTGTCGGCAACGAATAGTATCGATACGCTTGTGACGGTTTTGGGCATTGTATTTGCCTTGTTCTGGGTTGTTGTTTTCATTTGGCGCATGCGTCGTCGTTCAAAAGTGAAGACGGTACGGAACAGCTTGAAAATTGCCTTGTATGCAATACGCGAACATATGATGATCTTGAAACAACGCGTGAACGTGGCGGATAGCCGCGAATGGCTTTTGGAATTGGAAGGCGTTTGCAAGGAATTCGTGGCTCTTCGTTTGGGACGGGATGTGTCTAAGGTCAATCTGGATTACCTTGTAAAAGACGGCAAGCTCGAAGGCTGGGAACGTCTCGTCGATGAATTTGCCCATGCCCGATACGGAGGTGGCAAACGCGACGGTTTTGAGAACAAGGAAACGTGGAAACAGGCGATGCAGCTTATGGGATTGAAAGAAGAAGACTAGCCCTGTTGTTTCAAATCGTCAGAAGTAGATACAAAGTCGCTTGAAGAAGCGGCTTTTTTTAATGTATTTTCGTAATTGGACAACCGTCTAGTGTGATTGCGAAATTTCAGGGAATCTGTTATTCGATGACAACGGAATTTTGAAGACAAACGTTGGTCGCGGACGTTTTATACTGCATAGCAAGACCGTAAATAAGATTGTATGGGAAAAATAAAAGTTATATTGAATACGTGAAGAAGAGAAAAATTATCAGTTCGCTTGTTGTTATTGTCGCAATCCTTGCCGTTTCTTCTGTAGTAATGGACTGGCTTGCGCTTTTCCGATGCGGTGCCGTTGAACAGTGTCTTTCTGATTGTAGCGGCTATCAACGTATGGCCAAGTTTGCCATAATTGTCTCTATGACGGTAGTTGTTTTTTTGATTGGTGATTGCGAGAATTGCCCAAGAGACCGAAAACTCTTGCAGGCCGGATTTGTCTTTGCCCTTTGCGCAGAATATTGCATGAAGGTCCTGGATGACGCTGCGTTGTTCGGTATTTGCCTTTTTATGGTTGTGCAGACTTTATTCATTTTTCGCCATACGCGTGCGAGCGATTCTGACTGGCGTTTTCCACGGATTTTATACATTCCGTTTGGCATGATGATCCTTGTTGCCGTTCTTTTTCTGGTTGAAGTTCTTAAAAGCCCAAAACTTTCGATCGTTGTTGCATACGGGATGTTTGTCATTTGTTCGCTCATTGTTGCTTGCAGAGCCTCCAAGAAAGGCTATTTCCCAACTAGGAATGCAAAGTTCATCAAGTGGGGTATGATTCTATTCTTTTGCTGCGATGTATGCGTGGGTATATCAGGTGTCGTAGCGGAAGACTACAGCGTTCAGAAAATTTTCACGACCGTGGCGCATAATCTTGTATGGATGTTTTACGCTCCGGCGCTCGTCTTGTTGGGCCTGAGCGGATACGATTTTTCAAAAAGTGAGCCTCGGTCGTTACATCCTTTGGTCAAGGATACAACGTCGAATAGTACGTAAAGAGTGGAAAATAAATTCCCGTAGATGATGCCTGCGAATGAATAAAGTATTTTATAGCTAAAGAATATCTAGGGTAGTTTATGAAATTCAAATTTTTATTGATTACGGGAATGTTGATTCCCTGCGTAATGGCGATTGTCGCATGCGGTGATGGTAGCGACTCCAATCCGTTGACGAACGGTTCCAATGGAAATTTTGTTGGTCTCAAGTTCCCGATTGTTTTGGATGAGAGTCTTCATAAATTTTCAATTTCTGAAGAGAGTCGTCATGATGCTTGCGTAGTTGATAGTGGAAAATACACTTTTGAGACGATGACGGATACACATCGTTTTGAAAGAGAATATGGTTTTAGAGGCGATACGCTTGTTATTTTCTATAGCGATGGAGATGTTAGAACGTATGGTCAAATATTTGTTGGTGGTAAAAATGGACAGATTAAGAACAAGTGGAGAATGATAAATTGCGAGTATGTTCAAGAAAGTAATTCTCTTAATTGCAGTAATACAAGCAGATTAAGCAGTAGGTTAAAGAATACAATTACATACTATGATTTTACGCAGGATACTCTTTTCGCGTCAACGACCGATTTGAACGGAAATGCGATAGACGTTTATGCCCCGATAGAAGATGAATATGACGATTATACAAGATCATCTTTTATGGAAGAAATCTTTGAAATAATTGTTCATACAAATGAAGGTATTGGCTTGTCGGGATATGTTGTTTCTCCGTGGACTGCTTTTTGGGAAAGTGAAGGCTTTGATGCATATGTGCAAAAAAGGAATATTGTTATTAACAGTACAGATAAAACGAATATTTCATTTGTAATCAGTGGGCAGAACTTTGAAGTTGAATTTACCAAGGCGAAACGTTTGCAGTATAATCGTGGTAGTTATATAGAAGTCGGTGCAACTTTGAAATCTGGCAATGGAGTTTGCGTTTTGGATTATATGTCTGATTTCAAAATGACCCCAGAAATTTGCAAAGCAGAAAACGCTAATTTGATGAATCTTAGCTATACCTATGATAGCAATGACTCGCTTTTGTATTATGGTTCGGACAACTACCATATTGGTAATACAGCTGAATTTAGGGATTGTATCATCAATTTGGTGAAAAATAAAAATACCGAGTTCTGAATCGTTTTGCGATAATCTTTTGCGCAGTTTAATGGCGAACTGTTTGATGGTGGAAACCGTGTGACAATCCGCAAGAGGATGGTTTATCGTTCCAGCATCGGGTTGTACATCATTATAGCATTGTTTTCTGCGATTAATTCCGTTGTTTCTTCTCCATTAGATAAGTTGGTGACGCGTTTCCAAATGCAGTTGTGCCGTGTATAGCCGCCCCACCACTGGAGTTCAAAACGATGGTCGGTTTCAAAGACTTCGTACTTTGAGTAGAGCGGAATGTCGGATGATATGCGTCCGTTCAAATATTCGTCATCGACCCAGAGCTTTATTTGGAATGCGTGATCCGTATTGTTTTGCAGTTGAAGGTCAATGTAGTTATACGATAGCGTGGCCCCGCAGGCGAAAGGAATTGTACGCCCGGCATCGGGGAAAACATCAAAACTATGGCGCCAGCGTTCTTTTACGGTGAGGTCTGTGTGCAGCGCCATCCAATAAAGTAAGTTCCCGAGCTGGCATAATCCGCCACCCACGCCCGAGCCAACTTTTCCGTTGTGGATCATCATGCCTTCTTTGTAGCCTTTCCATTTGCTGGGCCTGCCCACCAGCCGCCAGACGGAGAATGTCTCGCCGGGTTTAATTACCACGCCATCCAGTTTGGCTACCGCAAGTTTCAGGTTAGTAATCTTGTTGTGCTGGAGATGCATATCCACATCTTTCAGCTTGCGCAGAAGAATGGACCTGTGATCTATCCAGACGTTGGAAAAGTTCACGGAACGGTCAACTTTAGAAAACTGCGTTCGGGAAAACAACCAAGCGAGGCGGCGCTTGGCGATGTAAAATTCCTTGCCCAACATGCGTCGAAGTTTGCTGCGGTGCACGGGCTTGTCAACTTGATGAATCATCGGCCCCCAATATACAATTTTATAATACTGTTAAAACAGGTAAATAACGCTCATGATGGCTTGGCCGTGAAATAATTCTGATGACTGGTTGAATTGCGGCGACGAAGCGCTCTTGCATTTTTGCGGAATAAGCTATTTTATAATTAATGTGTAATAGGTTTTCTTTGCTTGTTTTGATTGTGGCGTTGGTGATGACGGGGTGCAGTACTTTTGTTATACACCCGCCTTCAGCGTCGGCTTTTATGGAAAAGAGCGAAGGACACTTTCAAAAAAATGTTTCCGTTTCGGCGTATATGGGAAATTTACTTTATTTTGAATCGATGAATGAGTTTTATTCTGATGATAAATATGTTGCTATTAAGAATGTGAAGAATGAAAAAGATCCTGATTTGATGTATGAAAGTATTGAAATGCCTGTTGAAATTGCTTTGGAAATTCAGAGGAGTTTTGGATATTTCAAATACGGAATTGGATTTGATTTTATCACGCCTTACGTGCAGGCTGGTTTTGTTTCGGATTATTTTGGGATAATGGGCTGGAGTAATTTCGGCTTTATGCAGCCTGAAAAGGTGGAGTTTAAGTATGTTCAGTGGGGCGGAGGCGTATCTCTTATAGAGCAGTTACCGTTCGGGGATAATTTCCGAATGGGTTTAACTCAACATTTATCTAGAAATGGGCGTGAAGTTCATGCATCTGAGGGCTTTGCTTATACTCATTGTACTCCTGTATTTTACGATGAAATTGGTGGTGGTGGCTATATATCGTTTGTTCCAGGAAAGACCATAAGAATGGGTTTAGAATTTCGGTATGGAAGGGATTTGACTTATCGAAGAGTTTATCGGGGACATCCTGATGGCGTAAACGTGGATAGGTATGTTGTGACGTTCAACGTTCAGGGATGGTAAATGTGGTAGGATGTTTTTATTTACTTGTTGTGGGGTGACACAGCCGGGGATGTAGCGGTGGGGGGAGGCTTCCCCCCTTTATGGTTCATGTCAAAACCTCTAATGACTATTGACTAACGACTAATGACCAAGTTCTAAGCTCAAAGTTCTGCCTATGGATAATCTCATTTGTTTTTTTCGAAAGATTTTAGTATCTTAAAGCATGAAAAACTTAGAGGTAAAATAAATGGATATTCAAGAACTTTCGGAAAAGGTGAAACAGCAGAGTTCTTTTTGCATGAACTTGCTGCGTGAAGTTGAAGATACGGTGATTGGTCAGAAGGCGATGGTTGAGAGCATTCTGACGGGCATTTTGGCTGATGGCCACGTGCTTTTGGAAGGCCTTCCGGGCTTGGCCAAGACGACTGCGGTGAAGGCTTTTGCCGATGCGGTTTCGCTCGACTTCAAGCGTATCCAGTTTACTCCTGATTTGCTGCCGGCGGACTTGCTCGGTACGACGATTTATAACGCTCGCGAGGCGAAGTTCGAAACTCGCAAGGGCCCGCTTTTCACGAACCTTGTGCTTGCTGACGAAATCAACCGTGCTCCGTCGAAGGTGCAGAGCGCTTTGCTCGAAGCGATGCAGGAACGCCACATCACGATTGGCGATGAAACATTCAAGCTGGATGAGCCGTTCCTGGTGCTTGCGACGCAGAACCCGATTGAGCAGGAAGGTACGTATCCGCTGCCGGAAGCTCAGGTGGACCGTTTCCTGTTGAAGGTGAAGGTGAGCTACCCGAACAAGGCTGACGAAATGAAAATTCTCGATGCGGTTTCGGGTGCAGGGCTGCGCCAGCCGAATGCAGTCGCGACAAAGGCCGATATCTTGGCGGCTCGTGAACTCGTGAAACAGGTTTATGTCGATGAACGCGTGCGCGAATATATCGTGAACTTGGTCTTGGCAACGCGTGATCCGGGTAGCATCAAGCGTAGCGACTTGGTGGGCTTTGTGGAAGTGGGCGCTTCGCCGCGTGCATCTATCGGCTTAGCCCAGGCTTCGAAGGCCCATGCGTTTATCCAGGGCCGCGCCTACGTGACGCCAGAAGACGTGAAGGCTGTTGCGATGGAAGTGTTGCGCCACCGCGTGATTTTGAGCTACGAAGCTGAAGCGGAAGAAGTCACTGCCGAAACCGTCGTGCAGAAGATTTTGGACAGCGTTGAAGTGCCGTAAAGGCGAATGCCGCGGCAGAACGCTTGCGTTCTGACATGGCTGAGCCGCTGGGCAGTGCGCTTGAAAAGCGCAACTGCCGTAGTCTTAAGTGCTCGCGAGCGTCGCGGACTTTGTTATTGAAAGAAACAACGCCTTGCGGGGCGTTGTTTTTGCATGGTTGGACTATGGATTGTTCTGAAAAGTGTGGAATTATACGAAAGGGAATTGTTGCCTGTTCTCTTTTGTTATTTCTTTGTTCATGCGGTCATTCCTCATCGGATCCTTGTGAAAGTTCGGCTTATGATGAATGCATGCGACGAACTGAAGGTACGTGGCTTGCTGATGCCGCTTGTTCCGAAGTGGCTGTGTCGCAATGTGAAGATGATTAGAAAGTGACGCCCCCAGTCGGGGCGTTTTTTTATTCTTCGATGTCTTTGTAGGAATGCCTGCCGAGGGGGTTGCTTGGTGGTGCTGCTTCTTTAAGTTTGGAATTTTGATTTATGTTGTATTCGATTCCTTCGGCTTTGCGGATTTCTTCTTCGTAGGCTCTTTTGCCACGCTCAAGTCCGTCTGTGGGAAGATGGAAGACTTTGAAGATGGCGATGAGTGCGACAATGCCTGCGTGCCAAATGCGCAAAGTGATAGGTCTTAATATGCTTGGTCGATGAGTCCCGCATATTGGGGTTAGAAAAAGGCTGCAAACTAGAATTGCCAAAAACGAGAGTACGCAAATGCCTATCGAAAATGCGAGGATGATTTGCACCCACCAGGGCGAGGTGGCGAAAACTTGATAAAGTGTACTGAAAAAATTTTGCATTGAATTCCGGAAAGTCGTGGTTTGGAACATGGGAACGCTTTAGGCTTTCGTGTGATAAATTTAAATTTATTTGAAAAGTGCGTCGATGTATCCTTGCGCTTGCTTGACGGAAAGCGGGGTTGTGCCGCTTTCGAATGTGGCGATGAGGTTCTTGCCGAGAACGTAGCCACTCGCTGCATAGTGCGTGATTTTCTGAACGGCGTTCTCGGTGTAGTCAGGGTCGCCCATGAGGCCGAAGTGCTCCCAGATGATTTCTTCGCGGGTGCGAATGTCGAGGCAGGTGAAGTCTGGATAGAGCGTTCCCCAGCCTTTGATGCTTGTAGGGTATTCGTAGCGGTAGGGGATGTTTGCGCGTGCTAGTGCGTCTGCAATGATGACTTCGGATTTTGAGCGCACGCGCACGCCGCTTGCTGTGTAATACTCGGGGGCATTGATTTCAAATGGTTTGCCGGTGTAGGGGAGGTGCCGCCATGCGGCGATAAAATCTTCGTCAGGTTCACGCACGGGAGTTACAAGCGCGCGGCGACCTGGGTGGAGTTTTGTGTATGCGTCGTCGATTGCGTTTGGGGTGTAAATTGCGAGGAACGAGTCAATTGCTTTGATTTGTTTTTTGAGAATCGTCGCCGTGGCTTTGTTGTAATCGCGTTGTGCAATTGCCGCTGCCTTTCGGATTTGTTTGTGGGAAATGTATTTGCCCTTCGTATCGCCGCGTTCTGATACGATGTAGTATTGGAAGGAATTCCTGCATCGGTCTATTCGCAGGTTTCCGACGATGGCTTTTGACTTGGGAAACTGCGATAGCAGTTGTTGCAGTTCTGTCCTCTGAGATTGCACGAAACTTGTCAATGCGTCTAACGGAGTGTGGGTGTGTTCTTGTTTTTTCTGCATAATGATTTCCCCTTCTTGGTGAAGGCAATATACAATGAACTTGCTGTAAAAGCAAGCGTTTTGGAATAGTGTGTTCATTTTGCAAACAACAGTTATCAGCTTTTCAGAAAATATGCGAGGTAATCGCGTTTGAAAAATCTCGGGAAGCCAGTTTGTTACGCTTTGAACTGTTTTAAATGCGTTTGAAGTTTGGTTTGGGCGTTCTGTTGGAGAGGTGTACCTATAAATTTTGTTGAAGTTGTTTTTTATAGGTACGAATGGTGTGTTGATGCTGAGAAAAATGATGTTGTTGAGAATAAACGTACCTATAAAAATAAGAGATTGTTTTTTTTATAGGTACGTTTTAAGGAAAAATGGTGAAACTTTAACGTTAGTTTGTTTGCTAACATGAAAAATGTACCTATAAAAAGATGTATTTGGGTGATTTATAGGTACGGTAGCTTGTATTACGATTGTGCCGTACCTATAAATAGTGGAAAATGCTCTGTTTATAGGTACGGCTCGGTGTTGCTGTTTCTGAAATTGATTAAATTCGGGTGCTAAAAAATAGCATGTGTGAAGATGCTCTAGTTTCCGCCGGTTTCGCCCCACTTCCAGGTAGAAGCGTCTTTCAATCCGTTGAAGTTGACTTTCGTGGTCCAATTATGCCCGCTCCATTTCTGCCAGAGGTGGATTACCTTTCCTTCTTTTGTCGAGATGACGTACTCTCTTGCTGTGCTGTTCTTGTCAGATGCTTCGTACATTTCGATGTTTGTGATGGTGACAGGGACTGTCTCGCTTATAAATTTCCTGCGCTTGCGATTTAAGTAAATGATGGTGACAGGGACTGTCTTGCTCATTTCGGTCGTCTCGACATCGGATGCGGCATAGTCGGGGATGTCGACGGGGATGTCGACGGCAACTTTCTTTAATTCAGGTTCTTCCCAGGTGAACTTGAACTCGACTTTGCCTTTTGTTGTTACGGGGAGGAATAGCACAACGTTGTCTTGAACATGGATCATCAAGCTTTCCCAACTGGCCGGTTCTTTCTTGGTGTATGCTTTGGTTGCTTTTTCGTTGAGTTCCTTGAATTGCGCTTCGGGGTTTTGTTCACTTTCTTGCGTTTCGCTTGCGCGGCCTGCATTTATCTGATCCATTTCGGACATTACGCTCACGATGGCTTTTTCGTACGCCTTTACGATGTCGCAATCCTTCTAGTTGGTGTTTGCTCTCAGTTCGGCGAAGGGATCGACATTCATCTTTTTTAGCATTGCCATCGTATTCGGGTCTATGCCTGAATCTGCCCCGTTTTCGGCCAGAACAAGGGCGGCACATTGGTTGATCATCGCGTATTTTTCGATGCGTTTGGGGGCTGTGATGCCGGACGCTTTGATGATGGATTCTGCTCGATTTGCTTTTGGTTTTTGATCCAACTCTGCACGTCTTCTTTGGTGACGCCGGCGGATTTTGCGTTCTGGCCGAACGCGGCTGATGCCGTGATAAATGCGGTGATTAGAATGAGCGATTTTTTCATTTTTCCCTCTTTTGTAAAAATAAATATATCATAATTTTGCAAGAGAGGGACTATCAAAAAAAGCCCCCGTGCGGGGGCTTCTTGTGGATGGGAAAAATTCTTTATTGCAAGAATCCGCTGCTTAGTGCTGTGGCGGGGATGATTATTGTGTTATCGTCAGGATCCGTGATGATGGCGGCACCGGAGAGATAGTTTATCCAATGCTCCTGAGTACCGTATTTGTGATAACGTAAATCACGCCCGCCAGGACCGCTTATCATGCGATTGCTGGTGGAAATGACGAACGGAGCCAAGAACTGGTCGTGGGAGATTGCGATGGTTACTCCCGGTTTCATTTTGTCGTAAGTGAAATGTTTCTTGATGACTTCTTGTGTTTTGTCGTCGATATCATGAAGAAATGCCTCGCAGGCGTTTTTCTGGTTGTTGTTGTCGTATTCTTTGTATGCAGCTCTTGAATAGGCTCCCCAACCAGAACTGACGTTGCCTTTACAAGTCTTTTTGAGGTTGTCGTCTTTATTGTTGACATACCAGCCGTCTAGCAAATCGTCATTTGTTATCTGGAATTCAGTATCATCTTTGTTGAACCATGCGTCTTGGCTGCCTACTTCTTGACCTTTACTTTTGGCAATGATCCATGCGGTTTGTTTGGCGCGGTAAAATCTTGTGTGCATATAGGAAAAGTCGTCGAGGTTCATTTCTTTTAACTTGTTGCCGACTTCTTTACATTGGTTTTCGCCCGTTGTGCTTAGCGTCCCGCTTTCGCTGGTATCTTCGCCGCGTGCTGCATGGCGTAGAATGAAGGTCACTTTTTCGTTGGAACGGAGACAGTATAAAATGTCGAATATGGGTACGAATTTATCTGTTGTGGAGCGGAGCGTCTTGCAGGCGTCGCTAAGAACTTCGACTTTGCTTATGACGTTTTCTCCGTTTTTGACGATAACCGGGGCGTCATTGCCGCAGGTGATTTCTACGCCGTTTTCGACTTCTTTTGCCGTGCATCCTTCGCCTTTGAGCGAGGCGAGCCATTCATCTACGGTGAGGTTCGGGTCTTTTTCCTTCGCGATGTCGAACGCGCTCTTGCCTTCCTTGCCGGGGTCTCCGTTTTTCACGGTGACGATCGTGCCGCCGCAGTTCAAGTCGTAACCAGTTCCGTCCGTCCGTTCATTGGCGGTGCAGCTGGCGCCATCGTTCCCCTTTTCGAGGATTCCTTCGAAATCCGAACCGCAGGTAATCTTGATGTTTCCGTTGGAAAGCGTTTCTCCCTTGCAGTTGTCTCCCTTGAGCGAGGCAAGCCATTCGTCAACGGTGATGTCCGGGTCTTTTTCCTTCGCGATGTCGAATGCGCTCTTGCCTTCCTTGCCGGGGTCTCCGTTTTTCACGGTGACGATTGTGCCGCCGCAGTTCAAGTCGTAACCAGTTCCGTCCGTCCGTTCATTTACGGAGCAGCTGGCGCCGTCGTTCCCCTTTTCGAGGATTCCTTCGAAATCCGAACCGCAGGTAATCTTGATGTTTCCGTTGGAAAGCGTTTCTCCCTTGCAGTTGTCGCCCTTGAGCGAGGCAAGCCATTCATCTACGGTGAGGTTCGGGTCTTTTTCTTTCGCGATGTCGAACGCGCTCTTGCCTTCCTTGCCGGGGGCGCCGTTTTTTACGGTGACCGTGTTGCCGTCGCAAGTCAGGTCATAGCCGTTTTTTTCCGTGTTTTCCTTGATTGTACAGGATTTCCCGTCGTTGCCGTTCTTTACGACTACTGGCGTGTCATCGCCGCATTTTACTTCGATTCCGTTAGAAACTTCCTTTGCCGTGCAGGATTTCCCATTGTCGCCTTTCAGTGATTCTAGCCATTCTTCCAGGGATTTGTCGGTACCTGACAGTTCGTAGGCCGACTTGCCTGCTTCTCCTGTATCTCCCTTATCACCTTTTTCGCCGTTCTTGATTTCTCCGACTTTTTTCTTGCCGCAGTAAACGTCATAACCATTGATGTCCGCGTTTTCTTTTACAGTGCATGAATCTCCGGTATCGCCTTTATCACCCTTGTCGCCTTTTTCGCCTTTATCTCCGTTTTCACCGTTTCTCAGCTCACCGACTTTTTTGTCGTTGCATATAACATCGTAACCATTGATTTCGGAGTTTTCCTTTACGGTGCAGTAATCACCGCTGCTTTTCCCGTCATCGCCTTTATCACCCTTATCGCCTTTTTCACCTTTGTCACCTTTTTCTCCCTTGTCTCCGTCCTTGCCGTCCTTGCCGTTTTTGATTTCGCCGACTTTTTCATCGTCGCAGAAAACGTCATATCCGTCATTGTCCTCGTTCTCGGCTATGTAACACGAGGCTCCGTCTTTGCCTTTTTGGCCTGTTGCTCCATCTTTACCGTCTTTTCCGGTTTTTCCGTCCTTGCCGTCTTTACCATCCTTGCCGTTCATGATGACGCCGATGGAATCTCCTCCGCAGAAAATCACGACTCCGCTATCATCGTCGAGGGATTCGGTCGTGCAGCTGAACGAAGACATGTCCGGAGCATCGGTAGCTTCGTCAGAGCAACTGCTGAGTATGGTAAGGCTCAAGAAAGATGTCGCTAACAGGATTTTGAATTTCATACATTGCTCCTAATGGTTCTTGCGGCCAAATTTAAAAAAAGTTGTTGAATTCCATATTGTTTTTAGATGGTTTTTGTTAAAGAATTGCCTGATTAGACGACTTTTGTTATAATTGTCGCATGAAATTTGGGTTGATCGTTTTGATCTTGTTCCTTGTCGGCTGCAGCTATACCAATTTGAATGGAATTCCTGCTTCGATAGATCTTGGCAGCACACCTGTTGGGCGAAAACTGGTTAAGGATGGACGTGATGACAAGTCTTCTCAGATGGGCAAGATGCCTAGTCCGCCGTCGGAGCCGGTCGAGTCCCCCAAGCCCGTCGATATTCAGGTCCAGAATCCGAACGAGCCGATACCTATCGATGATGGACTAGATTTTGAAAAGATGAAATGAATCGGTTATAAAGACCGGCTATATCGCATTTTTTTTGAAAAGCCATTTTTTGAGGGGGCGTAAGCGTATTTTTCTTGGAAAAAGCCGTTTTTGAGCGATGTTCCAATGTGTAGTAAGTAAAATGTGAGTTTTTTCAACAGTATGTTGCGCAATGGGGCGGTATTCATTATATTTATAAATCTAGGGAAATAGGTTTTTATGAGCCTGATTGAATATGCAAACCATGTGTTTTTCTTCCCGTCCTTACTGGTTGGCTTTTTTTTCTTGGCGGCGTTAGCCTCTCTGAACGAGAGAAAAAAGATTAAGCAGACTTTGTTTTGGGGAGGGCTTTTTTCGCTGTGCCCATACATGATTTTTTCAGATGGGATTTATCATGGATTGATGTTCCTGTTATCGCTTGCTATGGAATCTATTCCGTTGATGCTCGATGTGATTGTCGATTACCTGAGCCGGTTGTTGTTGCTCCCCCTTGCGATATTTGTGTTTTCTAAAAGACTCTCGATGCATTGGTCTCCGTCGTTATTTTTGCTTTCGGCGTTTGGCGGTATCGGCTATCTGGGGATGGTTGTAGGACAGCTGCAAGATGTCGCTTTCTTGGTAGATTCGATTGCCATTGCCATTTGGTGGAAATTGTTGTGGAACGAACTTAGTTTTGTTCATAATACGCAGACTTTTATGCGGTTCGGTTTTTTGGGATTCGTGACGTTGTTTAGTTTGCTCGTGAATCTTGCCATGTATGTTTGCGTGCGCATGATTGAGGTGACTCCGGAATTTTTGAATTACTTGATATTTGTGGCGAGTCTTTTTTGGATTACGCTTACTATCGCGGTCAAGCTTGTTTTCAGGACGGCCCGTCTGACGCAACAGGCCGAAATAGCTCGCAACCATGACGAACTTACGGGACTCCCGAATGCGCTTTTGTTTTCTAATTATGTGCAAGATTTGATTTATAGAAACCCGAAAAAGAGCTATGCGTTTGTTTCGTTCGATTTTGATAACTTCAAGGCGTTCAATGAACGGTTTGGCTTTGAGGAAGGTGACGATGCCTTGCGTTATTTGGCGAATGAACTCAAGATGGCTTTTGGTGAGCGTTATGTCAGCCGTGTCTCTAGCGACACGTTCCGTGCCGTTGGCGATGTTACTGGGATGAACTTAAAGATAAAGGAAATATACGACAAGGTCCGCGATTATTCGAAGTTGCGCATGCTCGAGATCAAGGCTGGAGTCTATGTGCAACATGATGCAAGTGAAAATATCGAAAAAAACTTTATGCGGGCTCGTTTGGCCGAGGCGACAATCAAGGGAATCTACGATGAATACATTGCGATTTATGTAAAATCGATGGGTGCTCGTGAACGGTTGAAAATGTATCTGATATCGCACATTGACGAGGCCGTGGAAAAAGAATATATCAAGGTTTTCTACCAGCCTGTCATAGATATAAAGACGGATAAACTATGCGGATTCGAGGCTCTAGCCCGTTGGAGTGATCCGGAACACGGGATGCTTTCTCCGTTGGACTTTATTACGATTCTCGAAGATGCACACTTGATTCATAAACTTGATTTATTCATGCTGAAAAAGGTATGCGAGAATTACCGCAAGGAAACGGATCTTGGACATAAGTGTGTGCCTGTTTCGTTCAATCTTTCTCGGTTGGATTTTAAACTTTGCAATATTTATAACGAAGTAAAACTATTTACGGAAATGTACAGGGTCCCGCATGAAATGCTTCACATCGAAATTACGGAATCCGTTTTGGACGATGACGATGGCTATATCAGGAATCAGATATTGCGATTCCAGAAAGACAATTTCCAGGTTTGGATGGACGATTTCGGTTCTGGATTCTCTTCGTTGAACGTGCTCAAGGATTATGATTTTGATTTCTTGAAAATTGACATGCTGTTCTTGCGGAATTTCTCTGCCAAGTCCAAAGTGATAATCCGTTCCATCGTCGATATGGCGCAATGGCTGGGGCTTGGGACGCTTACGGAGGGCGTAGAAACGCAGGAACATCTTGAATTCTTGAAGGCCGTCGGCTGTGACCGCGTGCAGGGATATTACTATTCCAAACCGCTCCCGTATGACGAAGTGCTGAAGGTTCTCGAAGAAAAAGGAATCAGCGCGTAGAACGCGAGCGAGATTTGTGTACAGCATAACAAAAAGCCGCAGCCTTTGAGGACTGCGGCTTTTTCTAGATCCTTCGACTTCACGCCTTACGGCGTTCCGCTCAGGATGACAATGCCCTAGATTACTTCTGGTGAGCCTTGAACCAGCGGATAAGACCGTTGGTGGAGCTGTCGTGGTTGAGTTCGGCGTCGGCCTTTGCAAGTTCCGGGAGGATCTTCTTGGCGAGCTGCTTACCGAGTTCAACACCCCACTGGTCGTAGCTGTTGATGTTCCAGATAACGCCCTGCGTGAAGATCTTGTGTTCGTACATGGCGATGAGGGCACCGAGGGTTTCCGGAGAAACGTAGTCCATCATGATGGAGTTGGTCGGCTTGTTGCCTTCGAACACCTTGTGCGGTGCGAGGAATGCGATTTCTTCTTCGGACTTACCATCCTTGCGGAGTTCTTCCTGAGCCTGGGCGAGGGTCTTGCCGTTCATCAAGGCTTCGGGCTGTGCAAAGAAGTTGGAGAGGAGCTTCTGGTGGTGATCGCCAACCTTGTTGTGGCTGTTGGCCG
>Ga0310696_10005460_pt1 | contig 15336 bp, 15 predicted proteins | sample AusTroGonzalo_MG_4_FD_203885 | JGI IMG/M metagenome (GOLD analysis project Ga0310696, IMG submission 203885) | Bovine rumen microbial communities from tropical cattle in Woodstock, Queensland, Australia - Gonzalo_02 (v2) (version 2) | ecosystem: Host-associated > Mammals > Digestive system >...
CAGGATACTCTTCGGGCACCATGCTGATAGCGCCACCGGGACAGGCATTGGCGCACATACCGCACCCGATACACTTTTCCACGTCGATCACACTGTTCTCGGTGTCCGTTGCGCCGACGGGACAAACGTACAAACAAAGACAATCCTTGGTGCAAAGGCGCAAATTTCTTACTGCTTTACATTTCATTTCTTTGTCCTCCCTTCGATCTTTTCAAACTTCCACGCAGGAACTTTACATACGGGACAGATCTCGGGACATTCCTCTCCGACGTAGACGAACCCGCAAACGGTGCATACCCAAACCTGCGCGTTCGCAAGCATCGCTTCGCCCTCCTTCAGATATCTGTCGACCAAAGAGGAAAGCATCCTCGTGACCTTTTCACCCCAAACGCATACGCGTGCCGCCCCACGATCCCCATTGGCGTCCGCTGTTGCTCGCACGTCGGCATAGTCGTCGACATCCTTTAGCAAACGCGCCGCCAAGCCTTCCACGCACGCGTCTTCGACGGGAGGGGTAACGGCGGAAAAATAGGCGGCAAGCTCCCTAAACAAAGTGGCTTCTTCCGCCTTATACTGCTTTTCACAACCGCGCGCAAGGTTGGAGCAAAGCGCGGATAATTGTCCCGCGGATAATTCTTTCAAATGTGCGTCCTCCCGTATGGGACGGAAGGGATCGCCCTGCGGCTTCTCCTGTTCCGCTTCAAAATCACCTTTTGCGGCGCCGCACAGCGGGCATTTCCAGTCAGCGGGTAGATCGGCAAACGGGATCTTTTCCTTTGCCTCATCGTAGACGTGTCCGCAGATCTTACAAACGTATTTCATAGTGCTCCCTCCTTTCCAAACCCAACGATCGGGCATCACGATTCTTTGACGTTATATATGTATATTATAGCACATATGCTTATTCGTTTGCAACATTAATCAGCGGAAGGTTGGCACTCTTCGCATAGTTCACGGTGTAGAAAGTGCCGCCTTCTTCTTTTGTTAAGTAGCAGATACCATACCCACTATTATCAACCAGGTGGCGATTCCGCTTGTGCATACACCCTTTTGTATACTGCTCCGAGGTGTAGACCACCTTATCTGCCTGTGCCTTTATATTGGCATATACCCTTTTGTCCGCATTGCTCCAAAGCCGGTCCTGATCCCAACAAGGGAGAATGAGTATCAGTTTTATTTGTGGGTACTTCCTTTTTAAATCCAAAACCACCTGAGCTGCCAGGGTGTCAAATCCTAATGCACCCCCAGCACCGAAGTAAACAACTCCCTTTTGGATTAAACTTTCCACCGCGGTGGTTGTTCTCCTTCGGATGGTTTCGTAGTCCTTCTCCGGGATCTCCCGATGCCCGGTAAAGAAACAGGTTCTCTCTCGCATCATTCCCTCCAAAAAAAAGAAGTGCCGCGCCCTTTCGAGAACGGCACTGTGAAATATACCCTCTCGCAAGTTACCACACTTCTTTTCGCTCACAAATGCCTTTGATGGACAATGCAAACGCGATTGGATATAATTCCACCATGGGAATTGTATCCAGCAAAGACATTCGTTTTAAACTGTGAACGAAAAGGCGAACCTGGTCCGCCTAATCGAAAAGAAATGTGGTATGGATATTATAGCCCTTTTTACTCAGAAAAGTCAATAGTTCCGGCTATTTTGCAGCTTGTTATTACCGCCTCTTTAGCCCTTTTCATCGCACCTTTTCCTCCATACTAACCCCATTGCGGAATTGGTACACCAGGGTTTTATCTCCTCGGACCAATACGGAGTCGATCATCATCGTCCACATCCTGGCATCAAACTCCTCAATTGCATCCTCGCGTTCTTTCAACTCAAACATAAATGCGCCAATAACATCTGCCTTCCTGCGCTTTTCGGTTCTCTCTTCAGTGAGCTTCGTAATCTCAGCGCCAAGTCGCTCGTATCTCTCTTCCAGGCCTTTGTATTTCTCCCAATAGTCATCTTCGATAACAGCCGAATGGGCGCTTTGATCCACCATCTTTCGGAGCAATTCGGCGACCACACTTTCCTCTGCCTTCTTCTCTTTTATCTGGGCATCGATCTCATCGGTATTCGTCAAATACCCTTGAATGGTCCTGCAATCCTCCAGGATCTTTTCTCGGTTCAAAAGCATACGATTAACCGCTCTCACGAACCCGGCTTTGATCATCTCTTCCGTGATGGTCGGCGTGGTGCATTTTTTATCGTTGTACTTATTATTGCAGCGGTAGATTACCTTTTTGTATTTGTCCGTAGAATGCCATACCTTGGGACCATAGAAACACCCGCAATCCGCGCATATAACCCTCGCTGCGAATATCGTATTCCCGCTATACTTCGGCCCGAGACTTTTTCGGCGTTCAATCTCGTTTTGAACAATCTCGAACTCCTCTGGGGTCACTATCCAAGGATGGCTCTTCTCGACATAGTATTGCGGTACCTCCCCCTCGTTTTTCTTCTGCTTCTTCGTTAGAAAGTCGACCACGAAAGTCTTCTGCAAAATCGCCGATCCCTTGTACTTCTCGTTTCGGAGGATACTTTCGATTGTGGTGCCGCGCCAATCCGTACTCTTCTTCGAGGGGGTCAAAATCCCATCTTCTTTTAACCCTCGTGCAATGGTATATGCAGTTTTCCCTTCAAGGTACTCTCGGTAAATCCTCCGCACGATTATCGCTTCCTCTTCGACTATTTCGGGCAGGTTGTTTTCACCCCGGCGATACCCGAGAAACTGGTTATAAGGCATATAAATCTTCCCTTCAGCATAGGCTCTCCGTCTACCCCAGGTCACATTGTCCGAAATGGATCGGCTTTCATCCTGGGCGAGAGAACTCATGATTGTCAAAAGCACCTCCCCCTTGCTATCCAGGGTGTAGATGTTCTCCTTTTCAAAATAGACCTCGATTCCCTTTTCTTTCAGCTTTCGGATTGTCACCAGGGAGTCAACAGTATTCCTCGAAAAGCGGCTGACCGATTTAGTGATGATGAGGTCAATCTTCCCTTCAAGTGCATCCTTTATCATCTCTTGAAAACCTATCCTCTTCTTCGTACTCGTCCCCGTTACGGCTTTGTCCGAGTACATCTTCACAAACTCCCAGTCCGAGCGACTTTGGATATAGTTCGTGTAGTAATTTATCTGGGCTTCGTATGAGGTTTCCTGTTCCTCGCTCCCTGTCGAAACACGAGCATAGGCAGCTACCCTCTTTTTCCGAACCGCCGCCTGGGCTTGTCCGTTTTGATATTTCCGTGTTGCGGGTATGATGGTTACTTGCGGCATTGTCTTCTCTTCTCCTTTAATTGTTCTCCGAATTCCTTTCTTTTTTCTTCCGTCCAGGATGCTTTCCTCGAGTGATATTGCCACTCCTTAATAATCTCCTGTCCGTTCTTCATCTTGTAAAGCAGCACATTGTTTTGCGTGGGAATAATCTTCTCCACCCTGGCGCGGAACATTGCCTCGTCCAATTCGTTGGTCCCAAGCACCTCGCAGGTGGTGGATATTAGGATGTCCTCGGGGATTGTCTGCGTTTGCCCACAAAACTCTTTCCCTTTTTGAGAGGAAATACTGCACACCCAGGCTACCGTATAATAGGTTTTCATCCGACGATAATGCACCCCGCAACAGGGGCATTTAATCATCCCAACGAAAGGATAGCGCACTTTATTTCGCCGATCCCCATGCTTTGAAAAACGCTGTTTTCGTCTTTCCATTTCAGCCTGGATGAAGTTATAGGTTTCCAGGGGGATGATAGCTTCGTGGGTATCAAGCGCGTGGTACATTGGCAACTCGCCTTTATTCCTCTTTGGTTTCTTTGTAAGATAGTCGCTCGAGTATGAGGTTTGGAGGAGAAGATTCCCGGTGTAGTTATAGTTTTTCAGAATGGCGCTCACCCCTCCATGGTTCCAAAGACCACCGAAGCGTGTGCGGAGTCCCGCATCATTGAGTAGCTTTGATATCTTGACATACCCGAGTCCGTCCAGGTAATAGCCCACGATTTTTTTGATGACCGCCGCCTCCTCGGGGATGATTTCAAAACGTCTGTTGATGAGTCGATATCCGTATATCGTTCCGCTCCAAGGTTTGCCTTCTTCAAAGCACTTCTTTATTCGCCACTTCATGTTCTCGCTGACCGAAAAGCTCTCTTCCTGCGCGTAGGCTGCCAGGATTGTTAACATCAACTCACCCTCTGTGGTAAAGGAACTGATGTTCTGCTCCTCGAAGAAAACCTCAACACCCATCGCTTTCAGTTCCCGGACAGTTTCGAGCAGAACAACTGTGTTCCTCGCAAACCTGGATATCGACTTCGTAATGATCATGTCGATGTTTCCCTTCCGGCACTCTTCCACCATTTCAAGAAACTGTTTCCTGTTTTCCTTTGTCCCCGATATCGGCTCATCCGCGTAAACCCCGCAAAACTGCCACCCAGCGTGGTTCTGTATGAAAGTTCGGTAATAACTTACCTGCGCCGCCAGGGATTTCAGCAGGGTTTCCTTTTCGTAGGATACGCGGGCATATGCACAGACACGTTTCGGCTTCATTTTCGGGTCATATCTGGATTTGATTGTCTCTACAATTCGCTCCATTTCACACCTCCTGTTTAGGGTAGTCGTATATTACCTCTAAAGCCGAAACATATCCAGTTATTTCGAGCCACATAATCGGAAAATACTGCTGAAATTGATACCATATTTCTCACATATTTTTTCTTCTGCCTTATCATATTCCTCTTTCGTGATAATGCCCTGGGACAGCATTTCTTCTGCCATCGCCATAGCGACCCGATAGTTCATCAGATTCTCATAGTCCTTCTTTTCCATAAGACTTCCTCCTTCCAAGGTTATAACAAGTCAGGGAGCAATACACCCTGTGCGGATTTGCATAAGCCGTGAAGCGCTTACCGCAAATCGGGCAATCAAAATCGTATATCACTTTGAGGTTACGTTTGTCCCGGTTTTTTGACCACCAGGCATTTCGGCATTTATCCGAACAGAACAGTTTCTTCTTTTTATGCGGCACGGACTGAACTGGCATCCCGCATTCCTTACACACCCCGGTAACGTTCTTCTCATCGCACCGCTTCATAAAAGACTTAACCGAATTCTCGGGTAGGTTCAGCTCGGTGCAAATCCTACGGTAACCCATTCCCTGGGCGCGAAGATCTATTATTCTCGATTTCTCTTCGTTGGTCATTTCGATACCTCCCTTCACTGTTTGGAGAAAAGAGGGACGATTTCTCGGGGTGTCAGACATAAAAAAAAAGAGCCTACCCCAGAGAACAATCTCCGAGATAGGCTACTTCCTTACTTTTCCGATTCGTCTTTTCCTTTCGTTAGTTGCTTTATCGCCTGGTTCGTTCCGGTAGCCGTCAAGCCACTCGCGCCGCCGATGATAATTGCCACGACAACGTTCTCCGCAGGGATGATTTGCGGCACCGCATAGAAAGCGACCACGCCGAACACAACCCCAAGACCCGCCGCCACCAACGGAATGAACCGATTGAACTTCTCATTGTTAACCGCCACCTTAATCAGGTTCACCACCCAATACACGATCGTTGCAATCGCCGGGACGGACAATAACTCCAAATACTCCATATGTACCTCCTATTTATGAGCCTGTTTGTTTATGTGCTTTTCGATCTGGTCGATTGCCGTAGTTACGGGACCATCGCACCCCTGCTCTTTTAGACCTTTCAGACAGGCGAGAACGCCATAGGTCAAAAGTGTCTGCTCTTCCTTGATGGTTTTGATGTCATCGTCTTTCTTGTTCTGCTTCAAGTACCACCGATAGATCCCGAAGATTACCCCGAAGATTACCCCGAGTGCAGTAATCACCGCCGCTATCGTGATGAGCGTCTCACTTGTGATCGTCATTTGCTCCCCTCCTCTGTGCCTGTTTGATCATCTCGGCAATCTGCTGCGCCATAAACTGGGACAAAAGTTCCGTCATATTGATCTCGAGCTTTGCCGACATTTCGATATACTTCTTCTCCGAATCAGCCATACCCTACCTCCTTACACCAAAGTCAGGGTGAAGTTCCCTACTCGGAACAGCGGAACATAGTTAGCCGATACCGTGATAGGCGAAGTTAACGCTCCGTAAACGATCAGAGTACCACCCGATGCTGCGGTAAACAGCCCGAAGTGAGTAATCGTCCCCCAGGCGCTCGTTGCTTCCGGGAAGAAGATGATGTCCGTGTTAGAGACGGATCCGTTAGACGGATTTCCCATCACCTGCGTTGCAGACTGCCCCGAGATGCCGATAACGCTTCGTGCATATCCCAGGGTGCTGGATGGTTCGGTGAAGTTCGTACCATCTGCGTTCGGGGTACTTGTGGATAATCCCATGTAGCAGTTTGCCAGGGATCCCGTCCCTTTTCCGATCAGCCCATTGAGAATTGCCGTGCTTCCTGTGTTAGTGAATGCCATTGTTTTTGTCCTCCTTTTAAACTTCTGTTATGGTTTTGGTTTCATTGTCCCAATACAACTTTTTTAGGAATTTCAGCTCACCCATTTGGATGTAATAGCCGCCAGTGGTCTCCTCGAAATATGACCATCGGAACCCTTTGCTGTAAACGCTCTTCAGCTTCTGCGTTTCGATATCGTAGTAGTAGATCCCTTGCGGATAACTCGTTCCACTTAGGTAGTTCGACCATAACAAAAAACCACCCGGTACTTCCTTTCGGTCGATATAGGATGGTTCTTTGAATGATCCGTTTAGTGATGTCAGCGAGTGGTTTGTCCGGTTATATCGGTACATCCCTATGTTGCTTGATACGAATATGTACCCGTTGGTGACCTCCATATACTTTCGCCAGTTATAACCGCCGCTGTATATGCTGGTTACCGTTCGCGTGGATTTTTTGTAATACCTTATGCCCCCTGTATATGAGGTGCTTGTGGTATGAATGAGTATTTCATCCTCGCCATCGTCAATGAATGCCCCGCCATAAAGACCTGTCGCTAATCTTGTAAAGGTATCAGTATTTTCGTCATAGAAATATAGGGATCCATCACCACTTGTCCCACCGCATATCAAGCAGCCACCGGGGACTAACTTCATGTTTTGGTAGTAAGTATTTGTAACGATGCTGCTCCTCGCCATCGTTCTCGTTGTCTTATCATACACATATAGCCCCTGAGAACTTGTGCCATTTGTAAAAAATATCTTCGACCCACATTCGAGGTGATACATGAGATAAGTCGATGAGATCAATCTCGTTGCAGTATTGGTGGTGAAGTCATACAGATACGCGCCCACGCTATTTGCTGTTGAACAAATGATTGCTGTATCTGTGTCCTCATCGTAAATAACCTTATTCCAATAAGTCCCTTGTGTGAACAAGGACAAATCCGTCTTGGTCTCATAATCGAAATAACGCGCCCCAGCTGAGTTCGTTGAAGCAATTAACAAGCCGTGCCTGAAAGGGGTGACATAGCTCAGGTAATATGCGCTTACGTTTATGTAGGTTGCCTCCCTCGTTATGGTGTCGAAATATACATAGCCATAATACCCATTCGTTGAATAGAAGATCGCGCCATGCTCTGTTTTTACTCGTCCATCATAGGTGTACCCTGTCGACACGGGTCTCGTTATTTCCAGCGTTTCTCGATCCACCACATAACATCCGTAGTTATAAGAAGAGTTAGATGACCCGAATAGTACACAATCGTCAAACTCCCAAACCCTACCAAAAGTCCCGGCTATCGTATCCATCTCTTCCATAGTGCATAGGGATGGTCTCAACAGCACCAGTTTCCTTGCCATAGAAACGGAGGCTGCAATATAGTAGTCATCCTTTATCTTCATAGCGGTTGACAGGTACATTACCGTGGTTTCTGTTTCCGTCACGGTCTTTGTCGCTTCAGTGAAGAAGATAACCGAGTTTGCCGTACTACTCGCGGGCATTATGAGCGCTCCGACCTCCGTTTTCTTTACGACAACGCTCCCCAAGGACTTATTGAATATCGTAGTTACGGAGTGATCGCTATAATCGACATATAGCGCCATGCTTGAACTCCAAAGGATAATGCCATTCTCTAATTTCAGAGTATATGAGGAAGTATAAGCATAGCCGGAAGTCCCGATTTTAGTGATGTTCATCTCCGCCTCGTCATAGAACAACACACCGTTGGATTCTGCACTATAGGAGGTGCTACTGGATATCAGCACCCCACCCGGAATTGCAATAAAGTAATTCCAAGCACCACGACCTGTGTATATCTGAATCGCATCATAGGGTGTCACAAGCCATATACCGAAGTCCGGAAAGGTCGAGGTTGCCACCAACTTATAGTTCTTTCCGTTATAATAGGTAACCTGCAAACGCCCACTGCTTCCCGCCACCGAACTGGAGAGAAACTCGTTGAAAGTCTCCCACATAGGCGTGGCATCAGGGATACCAAAATTGAAGATCGAAGAAAGACCTTCGTCATTGGGAATGGTCACACTCCGAACTCCGTAATAAGTGATCGGATCCCCATTCTCGTCTTTAAGTATTACGTTAGGCATTACTCCACCTCCAATTTGATATCGCTCTGCGTTGCCCCATAAACCTGCCTGACAGATAACTCTTTCCCGTTTTTCAGGACAGGATAAATCCAGGCACTTGCACTGACTGTCGAAAGCGTCCCGGTCTGTGTGACGGAAATCGTAATAAGCCGTATCGACCCGTCTTTTCGATACTGCATATCCATAGTGGCTATCGCGTTCAAAAGCGACACCAACTCGTTTACTGTTTCGCCCACATCCAGATAGAGTTTTGCTCCGAACTGGTCTGTGTGTTTGACCTGCCGAATCAACAGATCCGTTCCCTGCTGCACCGGATAGTCCCAGGTTGCTAAATACTCTAATTCGGCAACCGAGGTCATCCGCGCCAGGATGCTTGCCACGATGGGTGCATAACACTGATGATCAATGTCGGCGCTCAACCCCAGGCTTACCATCACCTCGGCAGTCATAGAGTGAGAAACATCTATTACAGCCGCCGTTCCTTCAACGGTCAAGAGATGCACCACACTGGCATAGGCGGGGAGTATTTCACTCCGCAACGTTAATAGCGCCTGTGCTATACAGCTCACCCTTTCGTTGGTGCTGAACGGCTGTGATTCGATAGCGTTTGCCCCTGCATTCTCCCTAAGCTCTCCCCCAAAGTCGGCACCAGCAAACGAAGGTCGTTCCACTTCTGCCGAGGATGAAGAACGAATAGCAAGTTCGATCTCACCCATTGCCGCGGCGATCTGCTTTGCTTCTGCGTTGGGTTGCATTTTCAAGCAAGAGTCCGTTCGGTTTTCTGCATTGACCGCCGCACCGGTAACAAGGTCTGCAACGGCAACCCACAATTCAAGACACAGCGCGTCCATCACTGTCGTTGCCATCCCACTCATTCCCGCGATGATGTCCAACGAAATCTCTTCTCTCCTCTCCGCAATCACGCTCCTACCGATCTCAACGGCTGCGTGAATGGTGTTCGTCATCGCAGTTATGGCTTCCAAGTAGGAAACCTTTGTGTATTCAAGATGCATCTCTCCTACGAGAGACAATAGGAGAGACAATTCACCGGAAAGGCGTGTCGATTTTCGCCTGATCATCGTTCCGCTCCCCGTCTCGGCTTGCTCCACTACGGCAGACAGCGGACTGCTTTCTTCGGCGATTGCGGTACCACTGCTACCTACGGACCCACCTGCTTGACCACTCATCGGATTCGATTCCAGATCACCCAAGGTTGCCGTCCCTTCCGCTTGTGCTTGCCCTGTTGCTTTTATCGGCATAGAGCGTTGCTTTATGAGCGTAACGAAAAGAGACAGCATCATACGGAGGTTCTTCTCCATATATGCCATCAGCGCGTTTACCACTATCATTTCGTTTTGCGATGAGAGCATCATCTGCAGAGTGGTCCATTCAAAGGAAGCGCCCTCATCGGATTGCAGAGTTTGCTCACCCCCGAGAGCGTGTCTTTCCTTATGCTTTATCGACTTCTTTTTTGCCTGTAACAGTTCAGCCGAGTTTCCGCTTGCTGCACTTACAACAGCCTGAACAGGGACTGATGGATATGCATCCGCATTGTCCACACCTTTTATCTCCACGACCTCATTGGTCTGCAAGGCGCTGACTTCCGGGTTCTCCATATTGGCAGTCGTATCAAGCGGCGTTCGTTCCCGAACATCCATCGGTGCGCTCAACACCAAGCGCAGGTTCTCAATAAACCGCAAAGCCTGGTAAGCGAAACCGGATATACCACCTGACATATCGGATAACTCCAGTTCTGCTCGAATGGAAGTCTCTATCCGGTCAAGTGTCTCCATGCTAACCGCTGGTTTGTTTGCAAGCGCAGCATTGGACACAAGCTCCGTAACGCTGTTCGTCAAAAGGTCAATTGCTCCCAGGATGTCTGCCTCTGCGATGAACTCTCCGATGTGTTGTGCTACGGCATTCATCTCGCTCAACTGTCCGGTGCCGTTGATGATACCGATCATCAGGTTGAGCCGTTCGGTCAATTCCAAGAAGTACCGCCCATACACGAAATCGGCAGCATTGTCCCCTGCATCGGCTATTCCGTGGAACTCTGTTCTGCCCAAGTACCCCTGCTCCGAGGGATCAATCGCCCAAGACCACCAAAGGTAGCAAACATTCAGCACGGCAGAATTCATTCGTTCTGCGGTCAGGTTCGGATAGTTCGCGCTCATCAGAGTGTTCTGATAAGAGGAATACCTATCTTGCCATCCGTGCCGAAGCTCGTCCGTTACCTCCTTGATTTTCTTTACCAGGTCATTCCATACAACCTTTGCGAATGAGGTTGTCAGTCCGTTGGAGGTGATCGCCGTATAGGCTCTTTGCGTTTGCAAGTCAGTAGCAGAGCCGTTTGAGGTAGTCCAACTCCAAGGTACTATCATTTGACTACCCCCTTATCCGAATCGTGCTATCGCGGACCCCGTGTAGATGTTTTTCATTGTGCGGTCACGGACCACATACGCCGTATTGTCCGAGAAGCGGAAGAAGATGCCGTTGTATCCTACCTTCGCCTCAAAGTCCCCGGTTTCATCTTCGGGTTCAGCGTTACCGATCCAAAGACCATCGGAGAACTTCTTCACAAGACCGAAGTCCGTGCTTGCACCGCTTCCCGAGCCGAGTTGCAGGAAAGGATAGTCCTCGTCTTCGGTGGTATAACCCAAGCGAAGTTTGACTTCTCCGTCACCGTTATAGACATCAAAGCCTGTATCGGTCATCTCAGAATAGCCGGAGTCATCACCGGGTCTCCCTGCAAAGTACCTTCCTCCGTAAATCACGGAGTTCCCCTGCATATACACGTTGCCGTTGACATCCACTCGGAAACGGTCTGCTATGTTTATCTCGCCGCCATCGACATCGATATTCCCAACGAAGGTGTACTCCCCCGTCTGCGGATTGAAATACAGCTTGTCCTGCATCTCCCCGGTCTCGTCCACCGCTCTCATCACGAACCGATCAGCGTTGATGATGATCTCACCTTTGCCATCGGCGCGAGTAATGGTCAGTCCGTTCTCGTCTGCGATCTTGACTCCGTAATAAGCGGTGTCCTTCTTGACCGCATTGGACTCCATCCGAACGAGCTGGGTTTCCAGTCCCGGGGTTTCGGTATCAACATCAATCGTTACCTCTTTTGAAGTAAACGGATCATAGGTCTTGCCAATAACCCGAACATACTCGTTGATACCGAGGGTGTTGAACGAAAAATGCACCTCGTCCCCGATGTCGATATTTGTCGGAGAACGCAAGGTGCAAGCATAACTTTTCGTTCCTTTGGCTTTGTCAGTTGTCTTACTGATGGATACCACGTTCCCATCCACAAGTTCCTTCGGAGTCGTTGACCCTCTGTGGTTATAGATGTGAACGAAGTACCCCTGGAACATCGGCTCATACCCGAATTTCTGACAGAAGTCCAGCACCATTCCGCGCGAGGTCGAGTTGCTGTTGATCGAGTAAACCTGTGTAGTGGTCGGCTCAACGGACCCGCAGATGAACCCACTCCCATATAGGATTGCGGAAATGATCTCCTGCGGAGTCCCTTGCAACGATTGTGCCTCTTGGACTATTGATGCCAAGCGGTATGAAACGTGTTCGCATGAGCAGGAAAACACAGGCTTTCCCGCCGAAATGCTTTTCTTTATGGATACAACATCGTAGTACTCGCCGCTGTATTCCAACACATAGTTCTGACTATCGCTCAATCGGAGAAGGTCATTCGTCAAGAGCGTTTCAAAGGTGAGGGTCTTTGCCGTAGATAGCTTCTCCTGTATCTTGCAGGACATTACCGCACTCACCGAAGCGACTCGCGTGTTGTCCCTGGTACGAAAGATCAAGTCCATTAAGTCACCCCCAACGCCCTCTTGAGCGATATGTTTTTCTCGTATTGGATTTCACTCGTTGCCGATGCGATCTCCTTGCCGTCAAGGTAGAGCGGCACCGAAATCTTGATAGGCACATCGGATGAACTCAACCCCGCCGCACCACTGTATATCGGTGAAGTCATAAGGCTGTCATCCGCTATGCTGTTAAGATGCGCTCTTGCATCAATGTCGAAATCTGTCGGTAGCGCTTTCTCGATGTCCTTATCCACCTTCTCCATCTCATCCACGAAACCGATGCCGAGACCCATCGACATATACTTACCGATTTCGGCGAACTTCTTTGACGGCGAGTGGATCCCGAAGAAGTCCTTGATGCCGTTCCAAAGATTCTTCGCCCACCCGGATACTTTGTCCCAGATCCACGATGCAAGAGACTGGATGCCTTCCCACAAGCCGCGAACAAGGTTTTTACCCACTTCCGCGACCTGCCCAACGCCCTGCCCGAGCGCCGACACAATGCCCGAAATGATCTGCGGCATTGACTTCACGATCTCCATCACGATGTGAGGAAGGTCGGCAATCAGCGCCGTCAGCAAAGTGATACCAGCCTGTATGAGTAGCGGAATGTTATCTATCAATGCGTTTATGATGCCCGTGATTATCTCCGGGATCGCTGCCACTATCGTTAGGATGATATCGGGCAGGTTCTGAACGATGGAGGTCAAGAGTTGCACACCCGCATCGATGAGCATCGGGATTGCACTCAACAAGCCCCCGATAATGCTCCCGATGATTTGCGGTAGCGCCTCTACGATTGCCTGAATGATGCTCGGTAATGCCCCAATAATCGAAGTCAGCAGTTGGAAGCCCGCATCGATGATCATCGGAATCGCATCGAGGATGAAGTCAATGAGCGCATCTATAAGCGCGGGCAACTCTCTTATAAGTCCCGGCACGGCATCAAGTATTCCCCTTGCCAATGCCATCACAAGTTCCAGCGCTGCTTTCAGGACCAACGGAAGGTTTTTCGTTATCGTTTTGGTTATTTCGTTCACCACGGCAATAATGCTCGGAATAAGTTTCGGGATTGCTTGAGTCAGTCCTTTTACCAAGGTGACAATCACCTGGATTGCCGTTTCCAGCAGTTTCGGAAGATTATCCAAGATGCCGTTGACGAGTTCCATCACAAGAAGCAATGCACCCTCGGCAATCCTCGGCAAAGCGGAAATCAAACCTTCCAAAATGGCAAGTACAACTTCCACTGCGGAGGAAACGATCATCGGCAAATTGTCCACGATCGCCTTACCAATCGACATCAAAAGGCTTTTGATAAGATCAAGTATTACCGGGACATACTGCATAATGGAGTTAAGCGCCTTCGGGAGAATCCCCGAAATGACATCCCCCATCTTGGAGATATCACCGTTCGCATCGAGGATGCCGTTCGTGAACTCACCTAAAAGGTCAACCCCCTCTCCCGCGAGTTGCGTTAGCACCGGAAGAAGTATCGTACCGAGAGCGTTCTTGGCAGCGGTCGTTCCCAGGGTGAGCTTCTGCATCTGATCATCGAACGCCCCATAAGCGCCGAGGGTCTCTTCCGAAACGATGTACCCTGCCTTTCGAGCCTCTTCGCCAAGTTCCCTCATCCGCTCCGAGCCGGAAGTGATAAGAGGGTTAAGTTCCTGCGCCGACTTACCGAAGATGGTCATCGCAAGCGCGTCTCTCTCGGTTTCGTTCTCTACCTGTCCGAGAGCATCTATCAGTTCCCAATAGACTGTATCGCTATCACGGAGTTCTCCGTTTGCATCAACCGCCGCGACTCCCAACTTGTCATAAGCCTCGACCATTGACTTGGACCCGTCTTGCACGGACTTCATCGACTTGATTTGTTTTGCCATCGAACCGGTCAAGGTTTCAGTCGAAACATCCACCAACTCCGCCGCATACATATATTCCTGCAACTTGTCGGTGGCTATGCCGGTTACTACGCTTTCGGTGAGAACGGTGTCGGCGTACTTCGCGCCCTCTCGGGTCATTTCGATGAGTTCTTTTCCGGCTTTTACCGCTGCCGCCGCGACTGCCGCAAATGCCACCGCAATGGTAGTTGCGACACCCTTGCAAACAGTCCCGAGCGCCTCAAACTTACCGGAGGAATCATCGGCGTCTTTCCCTGCCTCTTTGACATCTTTGCCCATCGAGTCGGCGGCATCACCGGCTTCGTTGAACCCATGCTCGGCGGCATCAAGAGCGCTGTTGTTTTCCCTAAGCTCCCTCTCCATTCGGTTGAGTTCTGCTTGGGCGTTATTCAGTTGCGTTGCCCATGCCTGGGTTCGGCGGTCGTTTTCACCGAACGATGACGAGGCGTTGGCAAGAGCAGCGCGGAGGGTTTCGATCTTCTGTTTTTGCGTATCGATGTTTTTGGTCAGCACCTGGTTCCGAGCCGTCAATGCTTCCACCGACTTATCCTGGGAGTCGAACGAGGACTCTACCAGTTTCATCTCGGACCCGAGAACCTTCATCTGTGAATTGATATCGGCGAGCGCTCGCTTGAACTCTTTCTCACCTTCAACACCGATTTTTACACCAAAGTTATCAGCCAAGCTGTCTCACCTCCTTTTCCGCGCGACATCAGATACCGAAGGGGATAACCTCTTCGATAAAACGCTCACGCCGCGGTTTACTGATTCCGTTGAATTGTTTATAGATCTCCCACTGGTCCAACAGATGACCAAGGGGCATGAGCCACACTTCCCTTTCCGTTCTGCCGAGAAGCGTGACTCCGTAAAAGATCAAGCGGGCGAAAAGCTCCTCGTCACTTACGCCTTCCGTCCGATTGCTCAGTTTTTTGGCTCTTCACTCACGACCTCACGCTTGGTCCCTTTCAGCAAGGCATCCATAATTGCCTCTTTGAATGCCGCTATCTCAAAGGGAGTCGTTAAGAGTTCAACCGCCTCTTGGTCGAGCAGTTCCTTCTTATCGTTGGGGTTCTGCAGATTGTGAATGAGAATCGGCTGATTGGC
>Ga0310696_10005461_pt1 | contig 15335 bp, 10 predicted proteins | sample AusTroGonzalo_MG_4_FD_203885 | JGI IMG/M metagenome (GOLD analysis project Ga0310696, IMG submission 203885) | Bovine rumen microbial communities from tropical cattle in Woodstock, Queensland, Australia - Gonzalo_02 (v2) (version 2) | ecosystem: Host-associated > Mammals > Digestive system >...
CCCTCGGCAGCGTCACCGTCACCGACAGCGCGTTCACCGCAGGCGGTGCCAGCGACGGCACGGTCGCCGTGCTCGCCGATTCCACCGTGACACTTGTCGGCAACGTCAGCCTGGCCAAGGACTTCACCCTCGGCGCTGACGCCGCCGTGGCCGCTGCCGATAATGCGGTCATCACCCTGACTGGCGCGACCTTCACCATGGACATCGCCACCGGCAACGGAAACACCCTCGTCTTCGACTGCGACGCCGCCCAGTCCGTGGCCATCGACCTCGACGGCTTCGCGAACGTAACCTTCGCGGGCGACGATACCGTTGACCTGAACAGCCAGAGCCTCGCCGGCAAGACCGTCTCCATCGACACCAACAATGTCTGGACCAACGGCACCACCATCATCGCCACGAATGTCGATGATGTCACCGGCGCAACCTTCTTCGTCAACGGCCAGTCCGCCACCCTCGGCACGGCCCTGCCCAACAGCGCGCTCCTCGACTTCGCCGCCGGAAACCTTACCCTGACCGTCAGCATGGTCGAAGTCAACGGCAGCAACTCGCTCGACTCCGCCCTGGCCGAAACAGCAGCCACTCCGGCCGTCATAACCTTCGCCGCCGAGACCGACGGCACGACCTGCACCTTCAGCGGCAACACCATCGGCCACGACCAGGCCTTCCAAGGCAACGGCGCGACGAACACGACCGTTCAGTCCGTCAGTGCTAGCATGGTCTTCTGCAACGGCAACGACATTGATATGAACTCCCTGGCCTGGAACGGCATCCTCTACGGCGGCAAACTGGGCGGCGATTCCTCCGCCACGAGCCTCTCCTTCCAGGACGCAGCGGTCGGCGGTAACATCTTCGGCGGCGGACGCGCCAACACCGGCAGCACCGTCGCCGACGGCACTGTCAGCCTGTCCCTGACCGACAGTACCCAGGCGGCCGGCAAGGCCGTCTACGGCGGCGGCTACGCCAACGGCGGAACCGCCACGGCCGACAGCGTCAGCCTCACGCTGGCCGACGTAAATGCCGGAACCAACTCTATCTACGGCGGCGGCGCGGTCAACAACGGTGGTGCGCTGGAAGTCGGCAGCGTTTCCACCGAGATCAGCGGCGGCGTCTATGGCGCGGTCTACAACGGCGCGAACATCTACACCGCCGGCACGGACAGTGCCTTCGGGGCCGGCGACATGAGCCTGGAGATCAGCGGCGGCACCTTCAACGGCGCGGTCGGCAACGGCTCCACGCCGCGTGCTGGCGCCTCTTCCGTGCAGGGCGCGTCCACGCTGGACATCACGGACGGCCTGTTCCAGGGCCTGGTGTACGGCGGCGCGGCCTCCTTCGGCGGCGACGCCACGGTGGCCTCCACGACCGTTTCCATCAGCGGCGGCACCTTCAACTGCAATGTCTACGGCGGCAACGTTGGCAGCACCGGCGCCAAGGCCGCCAGCACCCGCGTAACCGGCGATGCCAACCTAACCATCGACAGCTCCTCCGCCAACGTCTACCTCAACGGTAGCGTCTTCGGCGGAAGCATGGGCACTGGCAACATCGGCGGCAATGTGACCGTGACCTTCAAGGGCGACGGAAGCAAATTGCATTTCGACTCCGACAGTTTCGTCTCCGGAGCCAGCGAATACGCCTACGGTACGATTGACTATGTGGAACGCACCAAGACGCTCGTCTTCGACAACTTCACCGGTGGCTTCACCGCCAATATCCAGGGACCCGCGTTCGAGACCGTGACAATTAAGAATGCCTCTTCGGTCAATGTCCGCAGCGGCTCTGTCAACCAGGATTTCGGCTTCGTCAGCGCCTGGAATTTCGAACTCGCCAATGCCAGCGCGGTGATGATTACCGACGAAAATTCCGCCACCAAGGCCAAGAACAGCTTCTACGGCGATACCATCAACATCACCTTTGCCGATGGCGCCTCCGTGGGTGACACCGATTGGACCGTCTACAAGGGCAAGGAAGCCACCATCACCGACTGGAACGACCTGGGCGCCATGACCATCGACGGCGTGGCCGCCACCGGTGCCATGGATGGCGACTACATGGCCTGGCAGACCGACGACTACAAGGTCTACATAGACAGCAATTACGACATCCGCCTCGCCAAACTGGCCTAAGGAATTGCGCGGGGCAGAGCCCGCGCATCTCCATGTTCTTTAGCCACGCGTCTCTAGACAAGTATGTTACATTTTTGCAAATACCATGGTCTTGGCAATGACTATCTGGTGGTCAGGCCAGAGGCCTTGAAACACCCTTTGACCGAGGCCGAAATTCGGCTGGCCTGCCATCGCAACTATGGCCTGGGTTCGGACGGCATCCTCGTGGGGCCGTATCTGCCGGGCTCGCCTGAGTTTGACTTGCTGGGGGCGCTGGCTGGAATTTCCGAGCAAGACAATGCTCGCAGTCTGGCCGCCGTCCGCATTTTCAATCCCGATGGCTCCGAGGCCGAGAAGAGCGGCAACGGCACGCGAATTTTCAGCCGCTATCTCTTTGACTGCGGTCTGGTCGAACAGGAACGGCCTTTCTCCCTGACGACGCTTGGCGGTCAGGTCAGGGCGGTTGTCTTTTCGCCTGACAAGATACAAGTGGAGATGGGCAGGGTCACTTTCCGCAGCGGCGAGATTCCCGTCACCGGCGAGGATCGGGAGGTCCTACTGGAGAAGTACTCGGCCCGGGGGCGTGAATTTACCTATTGCTGCGCCAACATCGGCAATCCCCATTGCATCGTGCTTTGCCCCGAGGGCATTTCCGCCGAACTGGCCAAGGAGTTTGGACCGGGACTGGAGACCGATGCCCGTTTCCCCAGGCGCATCAATGTCCAGTTTATGCAGGTGATCGACAAGCACGCCGTAGCCATCGAGATCTGGGAGCGGGGAGCAGGGTATACGCTAGCCTCCGGTTCTAGCGCGTCCTGCTGCGCGGCCGTGGCCGTGCGCCTGGGACTCTGCGAATCTCCAGTGGAAGTCAGGATGCCCGGCGGCACGCTGCAGGTGACCGTGGACGCTGATTACCAGATTACGCAGTGCGGACCGGTGGAATTTGTCTACGACGCGGACTATGCGGCGCTGTAGGGAGAGGCTATGAACAAGCGTCCTGTTCCCTTCAGCGGCAACTGCCGCCTGATTGTCTCCGATGTGGATTTTACCTTTCTGACCGACGACAAGCAAGTGCCGCCTGACAATCTGCGCGCCATCCAGGAGGCGGCGGACAAGGGAATCCCTTTCGCCTTCGCCTCGGGTCGCAGTTGGATTGCCATTGAACGTTTCGTGCGCATGGCCAGTCTGACGGTGCCGCAGATTGTCAATAACGGCACGGCCCTGGCCCTGCCGCCCAATGGCGAAAAACTGTGCTTCTTTCCGCTGAAGCCAAGGCAGGCGGAGTTTATTTTCAGCGAATATTTGCGTCGTGGCTTTTGCCCCGTGATTTACCACGGGACAACACGCATGGCCGACTGGGAAGACCAAGTTACCCAGCGCGCCCTGACCAAGAACGACGAGCCGTTCATCGTCGTGCCGATGGAGGAACTCCGCGCCGTCATGGAAGACGGTTGCGAAAAGATGGCCATCATCTCCTACGAGCGAGCCGAAGAACTCGGCCAGGCTACGGAGGAAATCGCCCGCGCGGCAGAAAGCATGGGCATGCCTTTCGACTACGCTTTCGCCGAACGCGGAATCATGGTCCTGAGCGCTCAGGAGGCCAGCAAACTCCAGGGCATTGAACGGCTCTGCCGAGTGCAGGGCTGCACCGCCGCCGACGTCGTGGCCATCGGCGACGGCGACAATGACGCCAACATGCTGGCCAATGTCGGCATCGGCATCGCCGTGGCCAACGCAACGCCCCTGGCCAAGGCGGCTGCCAGTTACGTCGTCAGCAAAAACAACAACGAGGCCGGTCTCGCCGAAGCCATCCGCTCGGTGATTTGACCTGGCTCCCTGCGCATCGCCTGTCGCACGTCGCGCCCATAATCCCGCCACCAATATGGCCGTCAACAAAGGTTCAGCAACAATGAAACTGCACACTCTGAACGATGTATTTTGCAATCCGCTGTCACTGCCGGATTATCCGTCGGGCATCTGCGCGCCGTCGCGGCGCGGCAATCGTGCGGCCAACGGCTTCATGGGGCCAGACGTAGATTACCGCGAACTGGCTGATCCTGAACTGCTCTACGATGGCGGAAAATGGTACATGTTCCCCTCATCGCGTCAGGCCTACGTGTCAGATGATTTGGCGCATTGGAAATACATACCTGTTGACATTGAAAACGACCTGGGCTATGCCCCCTCGATTGCCAAGGTGAACGGCAAATATGTGTTGACCGCGAGTGCCCTGTTCCGCAGTCCGCATATCTACCTCGCCGAGGCACCGCTGGGGCCGTACAAGGACCTGGGGCCGGTGCTGGAGCAGGATGGCGCGGAATTGTCTCCAGAGTATCTGGATCCCTCGCTGTTCAGCGATGAGGGGCGCCTGTATCTTTACTGGGGGTGCAGTCCGGCCAACGGCGGCATTTTCGGCATCGAACTCGATCCCTCGGCGCCAAATCATGCTCTCGGCCCGAAGCAGAAACTGATAGAGTTTGACCCGTCTAATGTCTTTGAACGCTACGGTGAGCACAACGAGCAGGGCAACATGTCCTGGGTGGAAGGAGCCGCGATGTTCCGCCATAATGACGAATACTATCTGCAATATGCCTGCAACGGCACGGTGTTCCGCCGATACGCAGTAGGCGTATACCGCGGAAAATCTCCGATGGGACCGTTTGTCTGCCAGAGGACGCCAGTCTGCCTGGCACCGCAGGGAATGGTCTGCGGTTGCGGCCATGGCGGCTGGGTGCAGGGAAAGAACGGCGAGGTCTGGCAATTCTACACCTGCGTCTGTCGGCGAATCCATCAATTCGAGCGCAGAATTGGCATGGACAGGGTGGTTTTCGCACCCAACGGCGATGCCTCTGTGCGGATTACCTGCACGCCCCAGTCTGTGCAGTATGGTGACTTGGGACTAGTTCCCGTGTCAGTGAACAAGGCGGTCGCCTCGTCCAGTTTCGAGGGGGCAAACTATCCTGCCTTCGCCTGCGACGAATGTACGCATACCTGGTGGGCACCTGCCCCGGACGACAAATCCCCATGGCTGGAAGTCAACTGCCGCGGCACCTTTGATTTCGAGGCCATCCAGATTTGTTGGACAGAGGTTAATCTTGATTACCAGACTGGAATTTGCCCGGAGCCAGTGCGTTTCCTGGTGACGTTCTTTGACGCCAACGGCCAGCAACTTCCGGAAAAAGTGTCCTTTGAGGATAACCAGGTCGATAATCTCATCGAGTTTTTCACCTTCAGGCCTGTGCATGCCCAGACGGCGCGAATATCAATCCTCCCCTCGAAAAACGGCATCCGTCACGGCATCACGGAATTGACCGTCTTCGCCAGGCCGGTTTCCCCAGAAACACCACGGGATTGATGGTGGAGACTATCGCTCAGGGGGAACCAGAAATCCTAGCGCTAACATAAATATAATCATTGCCAGAGCGGCGAAAACCAAGGCATAGCCGATGCCGACGGTGATTTCACCGATGCGGCAGCCGCTCTCCAGGCAGTTCCAGGTGCGGAAAAGGACGGTGAAATCGCCCTCGAGGTCAGAGGCGTCCATAAACGGCGTAACGAGATTCAACTGTCCGATATTGGCGTCATACATGTATATTCCCATTTCCGAAGTGGCGAAGCCGAGCCAGCCAAGCCCTAGGGAGATTGCTGGATAGTCCTTGTGCCACGCAAAAGAGGCCATGACGAATACAGGGGTCAAAATCTGAAAGACACTGCCAGCCAACACGATGGCAGTGCGAGAGGAGCAGAGAAGCCCCACGACCGTATGCCCAATCTCATGAATCGGCGCGTGGATGACATAGAAGATGGAAGCACAGCCACAGGAACCCTTCCAGTTGCCCCAGAAGCGGCTCAACTGCCAGGCCAGCAGGATGAAAATAAACGCATACAGCAGCCTCTGCCAGCCTCTGACGGCAAAATTGTGCTTGATAAAATTCCACATGGGGCATTAGTGCGACTTGCGACAGGCGACTTGCGACAGGCGACGCAGTGGGGCAACGAGCGACGCGCGGCGTGAGTGTTATGTGCGTTTCAGATGCACCAGGGCTACATGCCGTTTCCGGGCGCTTTTGCCGTGTGCCATCTGGTAATGGACATCGCGTTCGCCGAAATAGGCGAAATTGAAATTCGGTACCAGCAGGTATTCCGGGTGCTCCACATGGCTGTCTTCACAGACATCAACTTCCTTGGGCACTAGAAGTTGTCCTTTGGTGTGGACTTCCAGGTAGGCGACGCCCTGTCCCGCGAAGCCATACGATGTCAGCATGATGGACTTGGGTTTGGCGCATTTTGACGGCAAGGCAAAGAAACATTCGTAGTAGGTGCCTTCCTCGTATTTGTAGCAGCCTTTGGCGACATGATGGAAGCCCCCCTGGACATCAATCAGGTCGATTTCCGTTTGCTGGCTGCTGTATTCGTCGGGCAGGGCGAAGACGACGCGCACGAACTCCCCGCTATGGGCGAGGTTCAAGGTCTTGAGCAGGTCTTCTTGCCAGAGTATCTGTCCCTCCAGGAATTTGGCATCACCGTGAGGACCACGGAATTGGCGCAGGCTTTTGGCGTAGGTTCTGGTGATGATTTCCAATTCCTCAAGGATGTTTTCCGCCGGTTCGTGCTCCATGCCATGGAAGGCTTGCCAGCAGGCGCGCCGAGACCGCTGGTCAAGCAATTTCAGCGTGCAGTCGGCCAGGATGTCAGCCAGGATTTTCTGCCCGCGAAGGGGCTTCACGCTGACGCCAGAAAGCACGGAGATTAGGGTTTGGAGGGAATAAAAGTCGTTGTTGACGGGGCCGGGGAAGGGGAAATTGGTCAGTTCCGCCTGGGTGGGATGGGACATCTTTTTGACGATGTTCGTGTATTGGCAGATGGCCGACACGAGTGTCTCGTCGTCGCTGGCAAACAACTGGCGACAGGCCTGGGCGACCGCTTCTGGGACGGTGGCGGCCTGCCCGGACCAGAGCAGTCCGGCGATGGCCTTGATGGGCATGAACTTCCAGAGCGGGGAGATTCCCTTCTGCCAGGAGGTCAGCAGGGCTCCGTATGGCGCGTGCTGTATTCCGTAGGCGGTGTAGGTGGCGACATTGCTCAGGCAGTAGTCGGCAGGGGCCACGAGGTATTGGAAGCCCAGTTTGTCATAGCGGGCAAAATGGTCGTAGAACTCCTGGTTGCAGAAATGTCCCGTGAAGCCTGTGAGGTTTTCGCAGTACAGCCAGGAGACCATGATGATGTCGCGCGGAAAATCGGGCAGGATATGCGGGAACAGTTCGAACATGTCGTCCCACATCATCGGCTGCTTGCCGTGTTGGCGCACGAGGTCGCACACAAACAGGATATGGTCGCGGTAGAGGTGCTCTTCGCCACGCAGAGTCTTGCACAGGGGACGGCAGTCAGGGCAAACGCCCATGTCCCAGGCCTCGTCGCCGCCGATGTGGAACCAGGGGACTTCCTGGAAGATTTTCGCCATCTCCTGAAGGTAGTCCCGGATGACTTGGCGGGTGCGGGGATTCGAGGGGCACAGGACATGCTTCTTGTACGGCCCGAAGCGTCCGAATTTGCCTTCTTCGCGGCATTCGGCCAGGTCGGCGAAGGCCGGATCTGCCAGCAGGGTCTCGCAGTGGCCGAAGGTGGCGAAGCCGGGAATGACTTGCAGGCCTTGCTGGGACGCATAGTCGATGATCTCCCGCATTTCGGCGGCGGTGTAGCCGGAATCCCCCTTGTCGAAGACGCGGCAGCGCACGCTCCATTCCAGGTAGAGGAAGATGGCGTTGTAGCCAGTCTTGGCGAGCAGGTCAATCTGTTGCTTGATGGTGTCTAGCGTTTCCCGCACGCGGGAAATGTCCATCTGGGCGGCGCGTAGTTGGAGTGTGGACATTGTGGTTAGTAGTTTGTGGTTTGTGATGCGGGAGGGCGCGCCTCCGTGCGCGCCGTTATGCCCGTGGGAAAGGTTGCGGGAGGGCTTTGCCGAATTGCGCGGGACGGAGCCCGCGCATCTCCATGTTCTTTTCTGCGCCCGTGGAAAGGCGCACATTCGGTGCGGGCTTTGCCGAATTGCGCGGGACGGAGCCCGCGCATCTCCATGTTCTTTTCTGCGCCCGTGGAAAGGCGCACATTCGGTGCGGGCTTTGCCGAATTGCGCGGGACGGAGCCCGCGCATCTCCATGTTCTTTTCTGCGCGTCCCTCGTCTCACTCAGATGCGTGAGAGGCTTTGAGTTGTCCGCAGGCGGCCTTGATGGCCTCGCCGCGACGCAGGCGAAGGGAGGCCTGGACGCCGGCCTTGGTCAGAATGTCCAGGAAGGCGCGGCAGGCGGGCACGGGCGGCGGCAGGAAAGGCTCTTCCTGGTTGTTGCAGGGGATCAGGTTGACCTTGGCACGGTTTTCTCGGGCGAGGGCGGCGAGCGAGGCGGCGTCCTCAGGGCTGGAGTTCAGGCCTTTGACGAGCGCATATTCGATGGTGAACATGCGGTTGGTCTTCTCGCGGTAGTAGCGGGCGGCGGCCAGAATTTCCCGAATCTGGTAGCGATGTTGCGGGGGGATTATCCGTGCTCGCTGGGCATCGTTGACGGCGTGTAGGGAAATGGCCAGGTTCCAGGGCATGGCCTCGTCTGCGAGCAGGCGCATTTCCGGGACGATGCCGCTGGTGGAGATGGTTATGTGCCGAGCACCCAGCCCCAGGCCGTCTGGCGAGCAAATCAGATTCAGGGCGGCGACGAGATTTTCGCGGTTGTGCAACGGTTCGCCGATGCCCATGATGACGAGATTCGTGGCGGTCGTGCCGGATTCATGGTTGGCCAGGCGCACCTGGTCCACGATTTCGCCGGGAGTCAGATTGCGGATCAGTCCGTGCTTGCCGCTGGCGCAGAAGGCACAGCGGACAGCGCAACCGACCTGCGTGCTCAGGCAGAGGGTTATTCTGTCCTTGGCGGGAATCAGGACTGTCTCCACGGCCTTGCCGTCGGCGAGTCGCGACAGCCATTTGGTCGTACCGTCGTCGCTGCGCTGGGTGTCGAGGGGAGCCAGCGCGCAGGCCAGGAACTCCTGCTCGAGTTGCTGGCGCAGGGCCAGGGGCAGGTTGCCCATTTCCGCGAAACAGGTCGCACATTTCTTGTACAGCCAGTCGTGAATCTGCTTGGCGCGGAAGGCGGGCTGCTGGTGAGATTTCAACCAGTCCTGCAAGGCTTCTAGGCTCAAGTCGGCAAGGCAAGGTTTCTGGTCGCTCATGGTTCAACTTCCTCGGGCGCGGGCTTCTGCTTAAGGACACCACGGTACAGGCGCAGGTGCTGGTCGGCGGTGGAAGCATTCTTCGTTATCCCCTTTTTGGTCAGGGATATTTGCGGACTGACTGGCTCCCAGTTCCAGGACGGCGCGGCCGGCAGGCGTGGCGACAGCAGGAAGACGACCTCCTCGGTGGGCTTCAACTCTTGCGCGGGATTGGCCAGGCGAATGATTTGCCGCCGCAGGTAGAAGGTTTCCGTGAGGAAGGCGTAGCGGGAATGGAGATAGATAGTCGGGGGAAGTTCCTTGGGGGAGATTTTCCGGTAGTCAGGCTTCTGGTCTTTCTGCTTGTCGTCGGGGGGGACAACATTGGCGAGTTGCAGTCCGTGGTGGCGGCGCAGGTCGTGGCAGGCGGATTCGAGGGGCATGATGGCGGCGATGACTGACAGGCGGCTGACAAGCACGGCCAGAATCAGGCAGGCAGAGAGGCTTAACTGGGACATGGCACGCCGGTTCAGCAGGTACTTGACGCTCAAGAAGACGACGGGGAGCAGAGCGAGCAGAGTGATTGGCGGGCGGCAATAGGCGGGGATTTCCCCCAGTCTGGACATGACTTCGGGAGCCAGGAAAATATCACGAGGCGCGAGACAGACGAAGGTCACGGCGGCGACAGTCAGCATGGTCAGCCAGCCTTGGATCTGGATGAGCAGGGAATAGAAACGGTAATAGCGGCGACTGGCAATCTCGAAATGGAAGCCGATCAGTACGGCCAGTGGACCCAGGAGAGGCAGAAGGTTGAGCGGCGAGCCAGAGGGCATCAGCCAGTAGAGCAGGGTGTTTACCGTGATGACAGTGCGGAAGAAATGCGGAGAAGAGCCGCTTGGCTCGAACTGCCGGTGGGCTTCGCAGAAGGGTACCCAGGCGAAGAATGACCAGGGCAGCAGGTAGAAGATGGTCTTGAGCGGGAAGGTGCAGAGATGGCGGATGAAGCCTTGGCGGTATGGCGGTGCTGTGAGGCGGCAGAGGTCGTTCCAACTCCAGAATGGCTGGTTGCCCGTGAATTTGAACCAGACAATCAGCAGGAGGATGAAAACGCAAAGGCAGAGCCAATGCGCAGAACTCTGCATTTGCCGACGCAGTTGTGGCGGCTTCCGCGCAAAGAAATAGGGCAGGTAGAACAGCAATATCGCCTTGCTGCCGACAGTCAGAACGTCCAGGAAGACCAGGCCCAGGGCCGTCCCCCAGGCGGTTGCCCAGCGTTGCCGTTGCGGTCCCAGGTAATACCACGAAAACCAGGCGGCAGACAGCAGGAAGGCGTGGACGATTTCCGTCTGGGCGTGCAGGCAGGTGCGCAGAGTGGCGTAGGAAAACAGGACGACGGAGGCGGCGACGAAGGCGGCGAGGCGGTCTTTGAGGAAATTCGCCGTCCAGGCGGCGAGGGCGGCCAGTCCGAAGACGGACAGGACGGCGGGCAGCCGCAGGGTCCAGACCGTTGGTGCGCGGAGCCCCGAAAAGATACTGACGAGCCAGGGATAGAGCGGGAAGGTCTGGACGGGAATTCCCTGGATGGTGAAATTCAGCGGCGACCGGCTGTCGGCCAGGGCACGGGCAAGTTCCGCGTAGATGGCTTCGTCAGAGCCACGCAGTTCCAGGATTTCCAGTCCCAGCAGGTACAGGGCGAGTGCCGCGAGAATAAGCAGAAGCACTCGTGATTTGCCTGGCTGGGATTCCAGATGCATGGTGGATAGAGAGATAAAGGTGAGGGGAAATGGCCAGACAGATAATCGGACCAGCCGCGCGTGGGCGAGCGTTTCCCACGCACGCACCACAGCGGCAGCCAAGTGTCTTGCCGCCCATCGGTGTTACGGCAGCAGGTGTTCTGGCACGATGACGTTTCTGACCAGGTCGTCGATGGTTTCGCGCTGGCGGATGAGCCAATGCTGCTTGCCGGAAACGAGGACTTCGGCGGGGCGGAGACGTCCGTTGTACTGGTAACTCATGGCGTAGCCGTAGGCACCGGCGTTTTCGACGACTATGATATCGTTGAGGGTGAGACCGCGCGGCAGGAGGCGCTCCTTGACCCAGAAGTCAGTGTTTTCGCAGACCTGGCCGCAGAGGCCGAGGGCGATGCGCTGCTCATTCTCGCGTCCGTTGACGTAGATGTGGTGGTAGGCTCCGTACATGGCGGGGCGGGCCAGGACATTCATGCTCACATCGGTGCCGATGATGGTCGAGTAGCTGTGCTTGATGGCGTGGACGGTGCCGAGGATGTAGCCGGCATCGCCGACGAAATAGCGGGCGGGCTCCATCATCAGCCTCGGGGGCTTGAGGCCGTATTCCTGGATTTTCTGCTTGAAGACTTCGGCGACGAGTTCCGCAGCCTTGTCGATATCGAGTACGCTGTCTTCATGGCGATAGGGGATTCCCAGGCCGCCGCCGAGGTCGATGAACTCGAAGTCGAGTTGGAGGTCGCGGCCGACCTTGCCGATGATGTCCATGATGAGTTCAGTGATGAAGCGGAAATATTCTGGATCGCGGATACAGGAGCCAGGCATCATGTGGACGCCGAAGCGCTTGATGCCCGCTTCCTTCGCTGCCTTGTATGCTCCGTACACCTGGTCAGGGTGGACGCCGAACTTGGCGTTGGGACCGCCGTTGCAGACGAAGTCGCCGACCTCGCATTGCCCGTAGCCGGGGTTGACGCGGAAGGAAAGGAACTCCGGCGTGCCGAACTTGAGGACGCGCGGAAGGAGTTCGGGGTCGTCGAGATTGAAGATTACGCCTGATTTCAGACCCTGGCGGATATCCTCGTCGGAGAGATAGTTGCCGCTGAACATGACGTCCGAGCCGCCGAGCCCAAGTTTCTGGGCGAGAAGGATTTCGTTGACGGAGGCTGCGTCGATGCCCGCACCTTCCTGGCGGAGGATGTTGGCGACGGCGAGGTTGTTGTTGGCCTTGATGGCGTAGAAGAAGCGGAAATCAGGGTAGTATTTCCGGAACGCGGCGAGAGCGCGGCGGAAATTCTCCCGGATGCGGTTTTCTTCGTAAACGTAGGTAGGCGTGCCGTAGGTTGCGGCCAGTTCGGTGACTGGGACGTCTTCCAGATAAATCTGCTGATTGATGATCTTCATGGGGAGGTCGGGTGATTAGATTTCGTGCACGAAGAGGCCGTCGCGCAATTTCGGCTCAAACCAGGTGGACTTGGGCGGCATGATGCCGTTTTCGTCGGCGATTTCCATCAGTTGGTCAAGGGTAGTCGGGTACATGGAGAAGGCGGCAACAGCTTCGCCGGAGTCGACGCGTCGTTCCAGCTCTGCCGTGCCTCGGATGCCGCCCACAAAGTCGATGCTCTTGGAGGTGCGCGGATCCTCAATGCCCAGCATGGGACGCAGAACCAAATCCTGCAACAGGCTGACATCCAGCCGGTCAATCGCCGAGGCGGGATGGAAACTGCGGAAATCCACACCGTACCATTCGCCGCCCAAGTACAGGCTGACGGTCGCGGGAACCGTCGGCACGGGCGCCGCGCCTTTCGTGACGGGGCAGAGCTGGCCGAGTTTGTCGAGGAACTGTTGCGGCGTCAGGCCATTGAGGTTGAAAAGCAGGCGGTTGTAGGCGAGTATCTTCAACTGCCCGGCAGGGAAGATTACGGCCTGGAAGCGGTCGGCCTCGCCGAGTGGCTTTCCGGCGTCCTGGAGGGCGTGGAAAGTCCTGGAGGCGGAGGCAGCGCGGTGATGCCCGTCGGCAATGTAGAGGATGGGTATGTCCTGGAAGGCCTGGGCGAGGGCCTGGTTGTCTTCGGCAGGAACGCGCCAGCCCGTGTGCTGGATGCCGTCGTCGGCGGTGAAAGAGAAGAGGGGGGCATTTGCCGTGGTCTTGGCGATAAGGTCGGCTAGGGGCTTGGAATCACGGCAGGTCAGGAAGACGGGGCCAGTCTGGGCGCGCAGGGCGGTTATGTGGCGGGTGCGGTCGTCTTCTTTCTCCTTGCGCGTCTTCTCATGCCTGCGGACGATGCCACGGTCGTACTCGTCGACAGTGACGGTGGCGACGACGCCAGTCTGGGTGCGTCCGTCCATCACCAGCGAGTAGACGTAGTAGCACGGCTTGGTGTCCTTGGCGAGCACTTCGGACTTGAGGCGCTGCCAATTCTTCGCGGCCTGCTCGTAGACGGCAGGGGAATAGGCGTCGGTCGTGGCGGGCAGTTCGATTTCCGAGCGCGTGACGCGCAGGAAATTGTCGGGATTGCCTTCGGCCATCTTGGCGGCTTCTTCCCTGTTCATGACATCGTAAGGCAGGGAGGAGACGCGGGCGGCGGTTGCGGAGTCAGGCGTGTAGCAGGCGGCAAAGGGGAGTACGGTGGACATGGTGAGATTTTAGTAACTTGTTCAGATGGTTCACAAAACAAAAAAGTCGGGAGGGCGCGCCTCCGTGCGCGTCCCGCTCAGCCAATCACTGGATCTTCTTCACGATGTAGGGGTGGTTTCTCTTGGAGACGACTTCGATGTTGAACAGGACTTTTTCCTGGGGCTTGCCGCTCTGGGTGCCGATGGCTTCCAGGGCGTCCAGGATTTCCTGCCCCTGGATGACCTTGCCGAAGACCGTGTGGCGTCCGTCAAGATGGGGCGTGGGGACGAAGCAGATGAAGAACTGGCTGCCGTTGGAGTTGGGACCGGAGTTGGCCATGGAGAGGATTCCGCGCCCAGTGTGGCGGAGTTTGGGGGTGAACTCGTCGGCGAAGCGATATCCGGGGCCGCCCGTGCCGGCCAATCCCATCGCTCCCTCCTTGGAGTAGGGGCATCCGCCCTGAGCCATGAAGCCGTTGATGACGCGGTGGAAGGTCATGCCTTTGTAGAAGCCAGATTCGGCCAGGGAAATCATGTTGGCGACGGTGTTGGGGACTTCGTCCTCGAAAAGTTCGCAGAAGATGTCGCCCTTGGACGTCGCGATGCGGATGACGGGGTTCTTTTCCTGAATCACTGCTTGTCCGTTCATTTCAGCCAGTTCCTTTTTGTCGAATTGAAAGATTTTGCCGTCCTCGCTCTTGACGGTGACGGTCGTGCCACGAATGATGACCTTGCCTTCGTATGCCTTGCCATTGAGAAGTTTAACGGTGTCGGCAGAGACCAGCTGGATAGCCAGCACCAAAAGAATGGCCAGGAATCTGAAGTGTTTCATTGCCGTATTCCTTATCTGTTGAGAGTTGTTAAAAAGTGGCTAGTGGTTGCGGGAGGGCGCGCCTCCGTGCGCGCCGTTGTAATCCGTGGGAAAACGCGAGGGAGGGGGTGCCTTTACACGGGCACTACGGCGGCCAGGGGGCTGGCCGCCCTACCGGACGCGTCCCAGACCTCGAAATTCCGGTTATGGTTCGCGCGCCGTCTCGTCCAGGGCCTTGAGCAGAGGATACAGGATGTATTCGATGACGCGGCGGCGGGAGCATTTGATTTCGCACTGGGCCTCCATGCCGGGAATCAGACGGAAGGTGGAGGGCACGTTCTTCAGTTTGCCTCTGACAATGATTCTGGCGCGGTAGTACGAGGTCTGTAGACCGGCGTTCGTCTTTTCCAGCGTGTCTTCGGAGATATTGCGAACCACGCCGTCAAGCGTACCGTACCGCTGGTACTGGTAGGACGACAGCTTGATGCGGACATTGGCGCCCGGCTGGACCTTGGCGATGTCTTCGGGGCGGATTTCGCACTCCATCTCCGGCGACCCGACCAGGGGAATCAGCGTGATCAGTGCTTCGGCTTCGCGGACGGCCGACCCTGGCGAGAAGGGGGCTATTTCATGCACTACGGCATCGCAGGGCGAGCGGAGATAGACGTATTCGATGAGCTGGGCGACTTTTTCGTATTCCTTGCTGACGGCAATCAGGTTGCGCTCGACCTTGACCATCTCTTCGGAGATGCCGTTGCGCCATTCCTGGATGAACGAGTTCTTCTCGGCGATGGTGGTTCCGCGGCGGTGCTCCAGTTCCAGCAGGTCATTGGATATTTGCTCGACTGTCGCCTCCATCTCCATCCTGG
>Ga0310696_10005462_pt1 | contig 15335 bp, 21 predicted proteins | sample AusTroGonzalo_MG_4_FD_203885 | JGI IMG/M metagenome (GOLD analysis project Ga0310696, IMG submission 203885) | Bovine rumen microbial communities from tropical cattle in Woodstock, Queensland, Australia - Gonzalo_02 (v2) (version 2) | ecosystem: Host-associated > Mammals > Digestive system >...
TGGACTTCACCTCTTCCTGGTGTGCCACTGCAAGTTCACATATTAAAAAAAGAATTCGGCGGAACAATAGTTTCTGTTGGGAAAAATTAAGAAAAATTTCGAGGGGGGGGGGCTTTGCGGCCTCATAAAATCTCAAAATGGGAAAGTTTGACAAAGAAAAATATAAGCGATTTTTGATTCCCTACCTTCAGCACATGGGTATAGAAGCAAACGGCCCTGGTCTTATCAGGTGTATAAATCCAGCCCATGAAGACAAGCATCCATCTTGTCAGCTTACAGAAACTTCATTTCATTGCTGGCGCTGTGGCGATGATTGCTCCGGCGACATTTACGAAGCTGTAAAAGTGCTTACCGGAGAAACTGACTTTGTAAAACAATATGAAGAAATTGACCGGCTTTTCGGTGATGGAACTGCTGCACCTCTCACTGCCCTACCTCAAAAAAAATCTGAGTCTGCGCTAGAGAAAAAAGACTTTGTGCCAAATCCGGAAGCTTTACAAAAATTTACAGATTTTCTAAAAAGCGTTCCACATTCCGATGAATACGTCAGAAACTATTTTGCAAAGCGTGCAGCCGTTTCTACAAAAGGAAAAATCACACAATACCCGTCCGAAATTCTTTCAAAGCTTGTAACATTCTTTTTGTATTATCCAGGCAAACAGCCTACAATCACAGCTCTAGGACTGCCCGCCCTTTGGGCTGCCGGACTCCCCTATTCCCATGAAAACGGATGTGTCGAAGATTTTGGGTCACTTACGCAGTTTCCATCTATTGGAGATTCAAGTAAAAAATATGTCGCACTCAATACTGATAAATGCTATTTCTGGAATAAAAGCAAAAATGAATATGAACAATTCAAAGAAGATCCGCGCAAATTGTCCTGGTGGTCAGATGGAATTGTAACTCTCACAAATCTAGGTTATAAACTTTTCTTTTACGCCTACGATAAAGAAAAGCAGCGCGAAGCCAGCAATAAATACAATCCGCGCTCAGTGCCTCTTCTTTTTGCAAATGAGCTTGTTAATTTTTCCGGAAAAAGCATCGTCCTTATGGAAGGCGAAATGGACGCGATCGTTTGCCGTGCTTCAGGAATTGATAATGCTTTTGCCACCGGCGGCACAAATGGACTTTCTAAGCCAAAAATAAAAGAATATATAATTCCGGCAAACATCGCAGAAATTATTCTTTTTGCAGATAAAGATTCAGCTGAAAAGGGCTTTGTAGGCCAGAAGAAATTCGGACTTATTCCGGCTGAGCCAGGAGACGGAATCAAAGAAACGGTGCCGGATAAGCTTATTTCAGAAGGATTTACCGGAGTAATCAAAGTTACCTGCCTTCCTGATGATTGCGATTTCAAAGACCCTGACGAAGCAATTTTGAACGGCCGCTTTGACCTGGTAAAAGCGGCAATCGAAAATGCACGTCCTTATGTCGCACCAGAAAAACCGGCAAAAGCTTCTGGAGGCAAAAAAACACAGTCGAAATTTTCCGGAGAAAAATATTCAGAATGGGAGCCTGTTCCTATTAAATTTTTCCGCTCATTATTAAAAAAGATAAAATATTCAGAGCTTGAGGCAGACGAAATTCCGCACTTCCTTACGGCTGCAATTAAAGCCTGTAAAGACCCGGCTGCAACGTCTGAGCTTATCACCTGGGCAGGCAGCAGCCTCACTGAAGAAGATATTGCAGAAGCTGAAAAAGGTGAAGACACGCCGTTTGAAATTATCCGAATAGGCGCAAGACACGGCACGTCCGATTATCTTTTGAAGCGCCTGGAAGAAATACTTGTTCCGGCCACAGAGATTTTGCACATCATAAAACCGATTGATACAATTTTACCGATTGATTATGAAAAGATGTCACAGACAGATGAATTTAATGCTTTCCTGCATTTCTGCGACCACGCTTTTGCAGCCTACGCAATCGCAAAAGCATTAAAAGGTAATCTGCTTTACATAGACACAGAAGAAGCAAACTACGTCTTTACAGGCAATTACTGGGTAAGAATCCCTAGCATTGCAACAGAAGCTCATGCAGCGCTTACAAATGCTCTGCTTTGCTATCTGCGCAATAATCCGCGCGATAAAAAGCTTGTTTTAGATTGTATTCAAAAAATCGGTTCAAACTCATTCCGTCAGAAGCTTTCTAACGACTTGAACAAAAAAGAAGCACAATTCTACCACGACGAAAACAAAGAACCGATTCTTTTTGACTCTTACCCTGTTAGAGAAACTTTGACTCTCCAGGATGGCGTTTTAGATTTCTCCGGAGACAAAATAAAATTCAGAAAAGGACTTCCAGAAGAATATCGCCTGGTGCCTATGCCCTACACTTGCAAAGACATCAAAAACGCTGGAAAGCCAGAATTCTTTTTAAAAGCTCTTGATTTGGATTTTGCGCAGCCAAGCGAAGAAACGCTTAAAAAGAATCCTGTCTTAACAAAAGACACGCTGCTTTATTACCTGTCTTTGATTCCTTCCAGGAACGTTTCAAAGAACTATTCCTGCTTTATGACCGGACCAGGAGGAACAGGAAAGTCTACTTTTATTTCTGCATTGCAAAAGATTTTTACAAATCAGAATCTTGCGCAGCTTAAAGCACAGATTTTGATTGCAAAGAAAAAGGCTTTCGACAACGAAAACGGACCGACGCCAGAAATTGCGGAGCTGGAAGGAAAGCTCGCCTCAATCACAATGGAGCTTCCTGAAGACGGCCGCCTTAATGCTGATGAATTAAAACGTCTGACTGGAAACGACTTGATTTCAGCTCGTAAGCTTCGCCAGGGCTTGCACAAGTTTTTGCCGACCGCCCAGATCATCATTGTAGGAAACGAACTTCCAAGCTTCTACAAACACGATTCAGGAATTATCCGCCGTCTTTTGGTATTTCATTTCAATATCGAACACGCAAAGCGAATTAAAGATAAACAGTACAAAGATTTATACAAAGGTGTGCCAGGAGATTCTGCAAAGCTTTCAGAACTTATTGCATCAGAAGCGCCTGCAATCATACGCCTTCTTGCAGAAAAATATATTGAGCTGAAGCAAAAGTATAATCTAAACATCCCGATTTCCCAGGAATGCGAAAACGCAAAAAGCCAGTACATCGACGACCAGAACAAAGATACGGATAAATTCTACGACGCTTGCATCCGCTTTACTCCGAACGACGACAAAGCTTTTATCTTTTCGCGCCAGCTTTATAAATGTTATTTGAATTTCAACGGCTTCCAGGAAGGTTCTACAGAAGCTCTAAAACAGCGTAATTTTATTTTTTATCTGAAGAAAGACCATCCTGAACTGGGCGGTCAAAACTATTGCCAGCGCCGCCCGGATGTTAATTCTGTTCCAGAATGGGGCTTCAAGTTCATTTCCTTTACAGATGAAGGACTTGAGTATCTCAATAAAAATTCAAACGGCCAGCAGGAACTTGCTCCACAGTCTCCAGGTGCAAAGCAGACACCGCCACCGCAGCAGGAAATATTCCCGCCAGAACCTGAAGACAATCCGTTTGATAATCCGCCATCATTCCCGGATGATGACGATGACAGTAGAAATATGGATATATTCTAAACAAAAGGTGATTTTATGCTTTACGACCAGAACGCAGCAGGAAATGATGAAGATTTTCTAAAATTTTGGACTGACTCTATTGATTGGGATTATTGCGCCAATAGAGTTATAGACACGGATGTTTTGCGTCAGATGATTGCAAAAGAACGAAAAATGCTTGATGAAGTCGAAAAGACAATTGAAAAGGTTGAAAAAAGAAATAAATAAAAATGCTTTTAATATTAAAAAAAATAGGTGAAATAATCGGAATAATTCTCATTCTAATTTTTGTAGGCTTCTTTGGAATTGGTTCCGCTATCTTCATGTTTTTAGACAAAAACAAGGAGGATTCTGATGATTCAGAAATTGAAGATTGATGAAAGCTGCATAGTTTTCGACACAGAAACAACCGGATTAAATCCTGAACGCGACGAAATAATTCAGCTTTCAATTATAGACGGCACTGGCAAAGTTTTGTTTGATGAATATATAAAACCGTCACGACGAAAAAAGTGGCCGGAAGCTCAAAAGATTTCCGGCATCAGCCCGGAAATGGTAAAGAACTGCAAAACGTTCCGTTTTTTCAGAAAAACCATCCAGGACATTTTCGACAGTCACAAAACTGTAATTGCCTATAACATCGGATTTGATGCAGATTTCTTACGCGCCAGCGGCGTTGATGTTTTCAGGAAAGTTTCTTCAGGAAATAAAGCTTTATTTGATGGGCTTCCTGAAGAGTCAGAAACAAAGGACTGGCGGGATGTAATGATAGATTTTGCAGAAGTCTATGGCGAATGGTCCGACTATAAAAACTCCTATAAATGGCAGAAGCTTTCCACAGCGGCCGCTTATTATAACTTCAAGTTTTCAGCTCACAATTCCCTGGAAGACGTCAAAGCGACTTTGTTTGTAGCTCAGAAGCTTTATGAGTAACAGGAGAAAAAAAATGTCTGAAGAAAAAAAAATAGATTTCTGTGAGCTGCGAAATTTACTTTATGAAATAACTGATTTGAACGAATCAGCAATTGCTGTTCTGGAGAAAGTAAACAGTATGGAGTCAAACAAGGTTATTACAGTCTTAAAATGTAATGAAGAAAAAATGAATCTTCTTCTGGAGAAGCTGGAAGATTGTGGAGTATAAAAATCACAATGGGAGCGTATGTGTATGATGGGAGATGATGGCTGGAAAGCCTTGATGGCAATTGTTATTGGATTTTTTATTACCGTTCCGTTTGCGGTTTGGAAATGGGTAGAAATAATTATCTGGATTGTTAAGCACATTCATATTAGCGTTAATTAGAGAGGTTGAAAAGATGACTGTAAAGAAGTGTGATAAATGTGGCAAAATTTATGAAAAAGGTTTTTCCCTGTCCTATAGTTTAGATCCTTATGAAGTGAATAAGGCTAATGCAACGCTAAAAGCAGAGTTCGCAGAAGAAAAAGATTTATGTGAAACTTGTGGTAGACGTTTTAAAATGTTTCTTGGTGCGCAACCGAAGGATGAATGCAAGAAATGAGAAAGGTAACATTATGCTAAGGAGGATGATAAAAAATTGAAAAAAAATAAAAAAAACAGAATTATTTTTGGATTGTGGAAAGCTTCTTCTGGATGCAGTAAATGTGGCTCTAAAGATGTTTATTATTCACTTCAGAAAAAAATTATTTTTTATGTTACTCAATACGGTAGTCCTATAGTGAATGAAACAGAGCACCGTTATCATTTTATAAAAACACAGAAAGAAATGTCCTTAATTTATCTGAACGCACTACAGCTTGATGAAACAGAACTTTGTCTTAGAACTTGCCGTAACTGCAATTATTCTGAAGTCATCGACGGTTCAGAACTTGATGAGGAAGAAAATGAAGAGGCTTAAAATTGTTAAAGGAGTCCGCAGGAACAGGAGTAAAAAGAAAACAATGAAAATCTATATCGCCGGAAAAGTTAGCGGCCTAGACCGCCAGAATGTTTTGCAGAAGTTTGAAAAAGCTTCAGAAGAGCTTAAAAAAGAAGGCCACCACCCCTTTGTGCCTTGCGTCTTACCAGATTATGATGACGTACCGCACCAGGATTATTTGCATATCTGTTATGCAATGATAGACATTTGCGATGCAGTCTATATGCTTTCAGACTGGCAGCAAAGCACAGGTGCACGTATGGAGCTGCAATATGCGGCCGACTGGAAAAAGAAGCTTCTTTACCAGGATTCAAACACAATCGAACCAAACTATCCGATTATATACAGGCACCCGGATAGTAAGAAGGAATAATGCGAATAAAACCGCCTACAATTCAAAGTTTTGATGGACTCACGCCAGTCTGGCAGCGCAATGAACGGCACGGCCATTCTATCATCAACATTGTAATTTACCAGAGCGAAAATAACCGCTATTCCTATTCGATCCAATGCAAGCTTTGTTCTTTTATCCGGGTAATTTTTCCGCATCAACTGGAATCCGATTTTTCTTCACGCCTGGAAGCTGAAAAGTCCGCCATCCAGCTGCTTTATTCCTGGACCAAAGATTTTCGCAATGCAAAAAAACATCTGAAAACCTTTGACCTTTTAGTAGTAGGACAGCCGGAACTTTTCCCGGAACTTAATACCCCGGATTAGTTTTGTAATTGTTTTTGATTCTGGCTTTGCCTCAGCATACTAAGATACGGTAGCCTGTACTCTTCGTTAAGGGTGTAAAGCATTGCGTCGTGCACTCTCATATCATCGCAAACTTTTGTTTGAACGATTGATTCTGTAAGAGACTGTAAAAAATGAAGTGCAGAAGGGTCTATAGGCTTTCGCACAATATTTTCTTGCAATGCAAGCTTTTGTTCCAGTTTTTCTATGTACTTAATAAGAGACTGACAGGCTGCAATAGCTTCTTTTCCTTCTTTCGTGTAAATCGAACACCCCAGCTCAGTCTGATTATTCAGACCTTCAAAAATGTCAAATTCGCCACCCTTCTGCAAACCGTGATTTTTTCGATATACTTTTTGTAAGTGCTTTTCTAAATAAGATTTGTTTTTGCTGATGTCAGTATCAATAAGCATTTCAGGAGATCTTGTAAGCTTTCCTTTTTTCACCATCAAGCTTATTGCCATATCTGACACGCCACACATCCGTGCAAATTCTGATTGTCTTACTTCCATAGCAACTCCTTCTGGACTTGCCCCTCACAGTCCTGACAAAATCAGAATATCACGGATTTATTAAACTGTAAAGTTTAATATTACATTATTTCGTTTAATTAACAATAAAAACCAGCTCTTCTTCACCCAAAAAGCGCAGCGGTTCATCGTCCGGATCCGTGCTGTTAAAGTATTGAAAACCGTTATTTTCCTTCAGGTGAAAAAATTGTCTGTACTCTTCAATCACTCTTCCAAAGTTTGTGCCGGCATCTTCATCTGTGTCTAACAGTCCGTATCGTGCCCCAGAGCCTCCGCCTGTGATTATCATTCCCCGGCCGGTTCTGTTCCTTCCTATACATTCAAAGATGTAAACAAATTGCCAGCCGTCAAAATTACATTCACTCCAGAAGTCCATCAGCTGCTTTCCGGTAATTGCTTCAAAATCATCCTGCTGCACTTCAATTATTTGGGCATATCCTAAGCCCTCCCCAGTGCCGTTTGTTATAACTCTCATTTGTCCACAATGGTTGATAATAAGTGGATTTTTGAGCTTTTCAGCTTCTGTAAGGCTGTTGTCTTTGCTGAATGCCGGTTGAGGAAGCTCTTCAGCTTTGCTTTCCTGTTTTACGGCCGGAGTAGCTTCTTTCTTCTCCGATGGCTGTAAAGCTATAAAGATGCAGGCAATTATAGCCAGTCCGAACCAAATTGCAATCCCCATTAGTATTTTCCTTTTTATTCCCATTTGTTTGCCTCCTGTATAAGCGATTTTATACCAGGATGTTATATTTGTAAAACAAATTAAGTCAGTCTTTGTCTCTGTCTACCAGTGCAAATTTTAGTGCCTTTAGTAAAAATTCACAATACCATTTATAACTTGAAGTTCCCTGGCAGTGCCCTACTCTGCTTGCCATACTTCTATAAAACTTTTCGTCATCAATTTTGCCATTTTGCCACGCCATTAAGGCAGTGCTACTCCTGTTCAAAACAAGCTTTCTAACAATCTTGTAATCTTTATGAATCATGTAACCGACAAATACAAATCCCTGGGAAGTCGTACCGATATGACTTTTAGTATTCAGCTGCAAAAATAATTCATCTTGCAGGAAGTCTGCAATCTGATGCACACAGTTGTTAAGGTAATTAACATCATCACTGAAAATCATAAAATCATCCATGTTCCTGACAAACGCTTTTACCTTCAGTTTATGCCTTATAAAATGGTCAAGCTCATTCAGATAGACATTTGCAGAAAGCTGGCTGGTCCGGCATCCTTTCTTGATTCCGACTCCAGTGCAATCTTTCATAAAGATTGTATGCAATAACCACATAATTTCCGGGTCATCCACAAATCTTTTCATGTAGACCTGTTCTAACGGTAAGACCGGAATATTATCAAAGAATCCTTTTATATCGAAATAAGCGTAGTATGTATATTTCTTTGCAAAAGAAGCTGCTCTGTTAGCGGCCGCCAGTGTGCCTTTGCCTTTCCGACAGGCGTATGAATCAAAATCAAACCGCGGTTCGATGTATCGTTCTAAAACACGGCAAAGAGCAGATTGAATAACCCTGTCTCTTAAAGAAGGTGCACAAATCAATCTTTCTTTCGGGTCATAAACATAAAAGTAGCAGTATTCTCCGGGCTTGTAAGTATGCCAGATTAAATCATTTTGAATTTTAATAAGCTCTTCTTCCAGGTTGTTGCCAAAATGCAACTCTTCCGGGTAGAGCTTCTTATCCTGAATAGTTTCGACCGCAGCTTGATATAAATTTTCAAAATCACAAACGTCTTTATATTCTGGCTTATCCATTCTTTTAGCTTGTAAAAATACATCAGAAGGGCGCGTAGCCCTTCTGATAAAAGACTTTAGAACAGGGCAAAGCCTGTTCAAAGGTAACTGATCTGACGTATAAAATTGTAATCGTCACCGCGCTGCGACCGTAATCTACAGCGCGTTCCTATATGGCAATCTTTTTGGTTATTCACAATTCAATTCGTCACAGGCCAGCCGGGCACCGATGTTCGTGTTGACGTTCCAAGGGTTGTTGTTCACGTTCACAGTGCGAGGACCACAATGCACGCCGTTGTTCCAGTTGTTCCCGCAGTGGAGAGCGACAAGACCATTCGCGAATGGCAAATAAGCTGCTTAACATCAATTACCTTTTATCTCCGTTGTTTGGATTGATAAGACGACCCAAAATCTTACCTACCTCGTCAAGACGCTTTACGGCGACTTCGTAAGAGCGGGGTGACAGGTATTTCTTTTCGCGCATCCGCCGGATATAGATTCTCAAGACCTCCAGATTTGTGTCTACTTCAAACCAACCCGGCAGCTTATTGCGGGATTTATTCGTTTTTATAATCAAACGAATTGTTTCAATTATCAGCCTCTTAATTTCTGCACACCACGCTGATTTCTCGAATGAGGGGAAGCGCTCTATAATCGGTTCGATGTATTTGTCGAAGTCATAAAACTTCTGAAATAATTCTAAACCCCAGATACTTCCTTTCGGGTAATTCTTTTGTGAATCCACGCCTTTACCTCATTACGACGAAAAAAAAACAGATGTTCAGAGAACAGAGCATCGCAAACGCTAAGCGTTTGCTCTGTCACAGGCCAGCCGGGCACCGATGCCCGTGTTGACGCTCCAAGGGTAGTAGCTCACGCTCACAGTGCGAGGACCACAAAGCACGCCGTCGTCCCAGTTGCCCCCGCAGTGGAGAGCGACAAGACCATCCGCGAATGGCAAAAAAGCCTGACCCATACCGGCACCAAGAACGTTCTGCCAGTTCCATGAAGTTGAATCCTGGCGGATAGAATAGTCAGAAGTCCATTCAGAAACGTTTCCGGCACAGTCGTGCAGGTTGTATGCACTAATTGCGTAAGGTTTTACACCGTTAAGAGCATCATAAGTGCCGTCAGCAGTTTTTACAGAAGCTCCAGTGTATGTTCGGGCTGTATTTGTTGTTTTTGTCCATCCATAATTATTTGAACCGTCTTCGCCCTGTGGGCTTCCAAAAGCTCCTGTAAGCCATTCTGCATAACTAGGTAAGCGCAAGCCCTGTTTATGCGCTAGTTCATTGAATGTGTACTGATTCATACCTTCAGAACCGGTAACAGGAATTGCACCGTATTTTGTGGCAAGCTTTCCAGACTTTACATGAAGTCCGTTTGTGCCGCCCATAAATGAAATTGCTTCCTCAGCACTTGCCTGGAAAGCTCCAATCCATTTTCCATTTACTTCAACAAGACCAGGGTGAGAAATTGCAGGTTTGTGCTTCAAGTCCCATACGCTGTTTGGAACAATTCCCACAGTCACGTTATCCTGCCATTTTGTACCACTTGAACCAAACTTATTGCCCTGAGAGTCAATTGGGATCCAAAGCCCATCATCGGAAACTTTCCTGATAACACCATTGTGGAAATGACAGAACTTTCTTGAAGTCAAAGCAGAAGATCCATCCGGGTAGCTTTCGTTTTTAGAGAAAACAATTTCTGGTGTGCCGCCGTCAATGCAGACATAACCGTAATAATCGGCTTCAATGTCCAGAGTGTCGCCGGTATCAAGGTTATTTGCTGGATTTATAGAAATTTCTTCGCGGTTAATAATCTGAATCCAGCTTTCGCCATTCCAGATAGGAATACCAACACCAGCTGCAAAAAGCAGGATGTTGTCATCATAAGCAAAAGGATTCTGCTTTTCCACAAATCTGTCACCCACAGCCTTAACATTTCCACTTTCAGGGATGCAGGCCACAGAACAATCATCAATCAAATCTTTGTATAAAATCAAACTCATTTTAAAGCCTCCATCAAACGATTGATTTCTTCATCTGTGAAACCGAGTCTGTATTTTTCAGCAGCAGGATTGTCTACCGGCTCATAGTCTTCCGGTGTCTGCTCTTCTACAGGTTTATCTTTACTGCTTTTCTTCAGCACGTTCATGTAGTGATTGTCACGTAACTGCTCAAGGCGGCTGTAAAGCTCAGTTTTACCCTTATTCTGCGCAATCGCAAAATCCACGGCGTTTTGCCAGTCTTTTTTCGTCTGGCAATACTTTGGAATTCCAACCATATTTTTACTCCTATTTTTTAAGCAGCAAAGCTGCATTTTTTATTCAGATATAACCTCTTGAAATTGCAGGTTAATTTTCATTGAGGCGTAATCGTTCCATTTACCGATTCCCCATTTTCTTGTGCCCCATTTTACATGCCTTGTTCCTGGAACAATCTTGCCGTTTTCAAAACGGCGTGGGTAAATGTGAAGGCCGTCATTTTTGCATTCTGTACCAAAAGGCAAAAACTCTTCATAGTTGCCTTGTGGAGTAGCAATAGCGCAATAAGTTTTGTTAGCGTCGTAAGTAATGCCCAGGTCTGCCCAGCTTATAACAGCATCGGTGCCCGAAATTTCAAACACAAAAAGCTTAGAAGAAAACGAATCCTGAATGATTTTCAAAATTGAATCCAGCACGTCCGAGTTTTCAATATTGTCCGGCGCGTTAGAAGGTGTCCGGCCGCTACCTGCAAAAGCTTTTACGAATAAAGCCTGCCGTGCACCGTTTAAGTCATTGAACCAGGTGTCAAGCCAAGGGGTTCCGTCTGTACTCCCAGGAGTAGTAGTAGGAATTGCTTTTCCATAAGGAAAATTCGGGTCTGAATCTTCTCTGTAGTCAGAATAGGTTGCATCAATCTTTAACATTCTATTTTCTCCTTAAACCCATTCAACGACCATAACCGCAACGGAATGCAGCGGTTTAATTCGCAGAATAAGGTATTCGATATAGTTTTTGTATTCGCTAGGAATCTGTAATTTTTCCACATAAAGAATCTGATTTCTCGCATTCCTGATAATGCGTTTACAAACATAAAAGCAGAAGCTCCAGTAATCAGCGTTATTCGGAATAGAATATGGGCTTGCAGTGTCATTTCGCAGAATCTGAGGCACAAAGCTTTCGTCGCCTTCGCGATAATTACAAACCGCTTTTTCATTTCCGCAGCACATAATCGAATTGCCGCAAACGCAGAAATAGGCAATATTTGCCTTACGCGGATTTGCTACAGGAATGTTTTCTTCAATTCTGATTTCTGCAAAAAGATTCTGCAAAACACTCTGCAAAAACGGCAAAGACTGGCCGCCCCGCGAAGTCAACCAGATAGATGATAAAACCGAACGTCTTTGCTCCAGTTCGCTTTGAGTAAAAATGATTTGAAACACCTGCTCCCATCGCTCAATGCAGCGTGTGGTCTCCGGGAAATAGTCCAGATAAACCTGTTCAATTTCTGTTCTTAAATCTTCCGGCAAAACAGCAATCGCTTCAAAAAGCTTTCGCATGTTTGAAGATTTCGCCAGGTTCCATTGAGATGATGAAGGAAGTAAATTCCTGATTGCCTTTAAAAAATCACTCATTCTTCGTATTCCTCACCGTCAATGTAAATTGTTCCCAGGTCCGCAAGTTCGTTCTTTTTAAGCGTGTAGTCAGTCATGGTCACGCTATTAACCTGCATTTGAACCGTGCCGAATTTTGCCTTGTAGCTTGTCGCAATAGAGTTTGCAATAGCAATTAAATTGTTTGTAGTAATCAGATTCTTTTTGTTGTTATCGTCCGAAAGTCCCCGGATGTATGGTTCGCATTCAAGTAAGAAATTCTTCAAAGCTGATTTATAAGAAGCTCCAAAGTCCGCCTTATCAACGCCCACAATATTTGTAATAAAAACATCAACGGTCACAACAGAAACTGGCTTTATATTTCTATATGTACCATCAGCGTCTGGATCAATAATCGCAGTTAAAGGTTTGCGGCTTGCAATTCCTGTCTGTGGGTCATACGTACAAGCTTCGCCAACGGCCACGCAAAGTTCACGGCCGGGAATACGTGTAGGATATACGTCTGTAGTTCCTGCAACATAAATTATAACTCCGCCAGGAGATTCTTCGTCGTTATATGGATATGTCTGTAAAACTCCAGGAACATCATAAGCCCATATTCTATAATCAGAAGCCGCACCGCCCTGTGGTTGTAGTGCATAACGAGTGTTAACTCTTGCTCTGTAATGCTCTTCAGTTTCGTCATCCACACCTATTTGTGTAACGCTTTGAATACTTCCTTCCTGTTCTACAAATCCCAAAGGTGAAACAAGCTTTATTGCATCCCCTTCAGAAAGATTTCCGGCTGTTCCTGATTGTGTGCAGTATATTGGAATGTCTACAGTTTCGCCTTCAGCCGTCACAGTTTCGCCAGAAACGTACACAAGCCCGGTTGCATCACTTTTAAACTGCGTGCCTGTCATTATAGGTCGGCCTTCGTTTACGACATTTAAGCGAACTGTGCCGCTCCAAGCCTGTCCGCTGGTAGGTTCTTTTACTCCGAACTGTTCACCCAGTTTTATAAGTGGATTTATAGTAAAACCTAAAATTTTAACAGTTCCATAATAGGCTGTATCTGGAAAAAGTTGTAAATACCACCACCCAACCAGCTTATATGGCAAAATAAAGATTCCGGCCAGAACCTTACACAAAACCACTATAAACGACTTAGGCAGCAGCCTTAAAGAGTTGTTGAACTTCTCCTGGCACTGATTAACTAAAAGATTGTAAACACTGTCTATTGTTTTATTTTCGTAAGCCATTTATCTTACTGCCTCCTGCCATTGTGTTTCGTATATTCCACCGGCAATAGTTGCCGCATCCTTTTGAATGTCTATTTCAAGCTGCACGCGCTGCGCATTTGTCGCGCTAAGCTGCGCTTCAATTTTGTCAGCTCCAGCTTCGTCTTTTATCCAGGCAACATCGCGCTTTGCAGCTTCACACGCCTTCTGTAAATTGCTGCTGGTAATTGGCAAAGCTTTACTCATGCAGCCGAACTCGCTTTGAATCCGCTCTTCTTCTTTTGTTTCAGGAATAAGATTTCCCCACCAGGTTTCTTTTTCCTTGCCGTTTACGTCTCCGCAGTTACCACCAAAAAGAGACAAAAGAACCGCCGTATCAAAGTTCTGACAGTCCTTAACAAGTCCTTCTTCTATCACAATGTCAAACTCGCCGCCTTTTGTAACAAGTTCAACATCGCCTTTAAATTCGTTTTTATTCTCACTCATATAACATTACCTGCCGAAGTAGTAGAACCGGATTGTGCATATTGCGTTCCAGTTGTACTTACAGAAATTCCGGCCGGAACCTCTGCATTTTCTTTTATATGTTTGACAATTTCGTTTGCAACTTTTTTCCAAAGCTCCTCGCACATTGCTTTGCCTTCTGCTGTTGCTCCAGGATCTAAAACCGCAGCTGCAATTGCTACGCCTAAAGCATCACCGTTCATTGCCATATAATTTCCCCCTAAGTATTTGCAGCAGTGTCGCCCACATGGACAGCGCCGCTGACAGGACAAACAGCAAGAGCACACAAACAACCGTTTCCGGTAGGTGCGGCAGTTCCCTTACACTTAAAAGTTCCGCCTGTAGCTTCTACCTGCCCTTCTATTTTTACTTTCTGCCCTTTTATTCCTACATCTCCTGAAGCTTCGACCTTATAGTCTTTGTCTGTTTTGTATTTGTAACCGCCGGGAGAAACGCCTTCTATTGTTCCGTCGCCCAAAAGCTTCAGAACCGCCTGCACTTCTCCATCTTCATTCCTGGAATACAAAATGCGCTCGCCGGGCTTTGCTCCCTGACTAACGCTCAAAACTCCCACAGCAACAAAATTACCGGTTCCGTCCACCTTAACAAGAACGATTCTGTCATTTTCCAATGGCGGCGAATCGTCTCCACTAGGCGCGTAAGTCTCAGCAGTCACATTTGCGCCGAAGTAGCTTTCTACCGTCTGAATTATAAATTTTTCTATCTTTGTGCTTATAAGCCTTGCTATTCTTCCCACGGGTAAGCCTCCGGCAATTTTCCGTCACGACTTCCAGGAAGGACCAGAAGAAATTCCGTAGTTTCTCCGCCCTGGTCATCGCGCTTCAAAGTCACACTGTCCGCAAGGAATTTCGTTTCCTTATAGATTTCAGCTCCAGGGGCTAAAACGCTTACGGCCATATTTTCACGGTAAAGTTTACCGTTTTTGTCTCGGTGTCCGCTCACAGAAAGCTTGTACTTTACGCAGTCAGCAAACATTTTGCCCGCCAGAGCTTTTACAGAGTCTTCTATCGTGCCTTCTTCGGCATCATCAATTGCTTTACCATAACAACGCAAAACACCGCGTTTTATCAAAAGATTGTTTTCATAAGTATATGTTTGAGAATCGTTTTCAGAACTTGTTTTTGTGTAGCCGGTTACATGGCTATACATTTTCTGTCCGTCAAACTCCGGCACGCAGGAAATAAAAGGCGCATCGCCCTGCTTGAAAGTCGCGCTTACAGCTTCGTTTTCAGGCTTATAAATCAAAAGATTTCCGTCTGGTGTATTGGTCAAATACATTCCGCGCTGTTCCGCAAGCTTAGACAAAAACTCCCACACCTTATCTTCAAGCTCGCAGTCCACTTTTTCAAAAGCAGCGCCTACATCGCCCTTAACTGTCACTTTAATTCCGAACGGCTCGCAAACCGTTTCTGCTATCGTCTTCAGGTCAAGTCCGCTGTATTCAGCCGGAAACAAAGAAGGCGGCAGACACGAATCCACCAGCACACCGCAAACCGGATAACCCTGCACAGTAATAGTTTCAGCTGAAGGGCTG
>Ga0310696_10005463_pt1 | contig 15331 bp, 22 predicted proteins | sample AusTroGonzalo_MG_4_FD_203885 | JGI IMG/M metagenome (GOLD analysis project Ga0310696, IMG submission 203885) | Bovine rumen microbial communities from tropical cattle in Woodstock, Queensland, Australia - Gonzalo_02 (v2) (version 2) | ecosystem: Host-associated > Mammals > Digestive system >...
AGGATACCGCAGACGATAACGAAGCGATCAGCAAGCGCGCCGGGTTGCTTGAACTGCTGGCAACGGTGCAGGAGGGGGACAGCGTTATAGTGCTGAATACCTCCCGTCTTTGGCGGAGTGATGTTACTAAGGTTCTTATCCGCCGGGAAATGATGAAACGCAAGGCGCGGATCATCAGCATCGAGCAGCCGCGTTACGATCTGTACGCTACCGACCCCAACGATAGACTTATCGCTGGTATGCTGGAACTGCTGGACGAGTGGGACAGAGCCAGTATTGCCCTCAAGCTGGCGCGGGGACGCACAGTAAAGGCGAAGGGCGGAGACAAGCCGGCGGGAGTTACCCCTTATGGGTACAAGTATACAGAGGATAAGAAAAGCGTTATCATTGACGAGGAAGAAGCGCAGCTTGTCCGCTATATGTTCACCGAAGGACAGAAGGGCAAGACCCTTGCTCAGATCACGGACGCGCTCAACAACAAGGGCTATCAGACCCGGCGCGGCGGAGAGTGGACGCGGGGCAGCGTGAGGGCGATCCTCCGTAACCGCTTCTATATCGGAGAGTTGCAGCATCAGGGCAAGGCGATCCAAGGGACGCACGAAGCCCTTATCAGTAAGATTCAATTCGGCAAGGTTGCTTCTCAGCTTGAGAAGCGGCACAGGTAAGGAGGGGACAGCGTGAAAGCAGCCGATAAAAGGAAACAGGACGCGCTCAATGCTCTGATGAACAGCAAAAGCCTTACAGAAGCAGCGGAAAAGGCGGGCATTGACCGGCGGACTCTTTACAACTACATTCACAACGATCTTGACTTTGCCCGCATTTACCGGGAGAATATCAGCCAGCAGGCAGTAGACCGGGCGGAGGAACTATCCGACCGGCGGGAGAGGGCGAGTCAGGTAATCCTTCAGATCATGGAGGACGAGGAGCAGCCGCCAATGGTACGGCTGAAAGCGGCTCAGACGATCCTTGCCACAGCAGCGGAGCAGGACAGAGTGCTTGACGCGCTCAGTACGGAGAATATATCGGCTAACAAAGACCGTTGGGACTTTTCCAGCCGATAAAATAAATGAGGGGGCTTAATCGCATGAGAACTACGGCTATTCTGAATCAGAAGGGCGGAGTAGGCAAAACCACTACCGCCCATGCACTCGCTACCGGCCTGACGCACAGGGGCTACTCCGTCCTTTTAGTGGATGCAGACCCGCAAGGGAATCTTAGCGATACTATGCAGGCAGACCCGGAGCAGACCGGCCTTTACGAAGCCTTGAAGGGGGCTGTCCCTCCGCCTGAGTCCATCCAGCAGACCGAACAGGGGGACATTATCAGCAGCAGTATAGAACTCGCGGCGGCGGATATGGAGTTTACCAGTACCGGGAGAGAGTACCGCCTGCGGGAAGTGCTGGACGAAGTGAAACAGGACTATTCACATATCGTGATAGATTGCCCGCCCTCTTTGGGTATCCTCACCGTTAACGCGCTCACAGCGGCGGACGATGTGATAATACCCGTAGGGGCGGATATTTATTCCCTTCACGGCCTGCGGCAGCTTCTCAGCACCATAGCCAAAGTGCGGAAGTATAGCAATAAGGGACTCAGCATAGCGGGGCTACTGATAACCCGCAAGAGCAATAAGGCCGTAGCTACCCGGCAGCTAATCGAAGCGATAGAGAAGCAGGCCGGCGCGCTGGACATTCATCTTTACCGGGCTATCATCCGGGAGGGAGTGGCGATCCGTGAAGCGCAAATCAGGCAAGGCAGCATCTTTGACACGCACCCGGCGGCAAAGGTAACGGCGGACTATGCCGGCCTTATTGACGAGTATTTAGCACAAGAGTCTTGACGGTATAATTGCACAAGCATATAATGGAGCATACGAAGGAGGGGCTTAATCATGGCACTTAAAAAGAAAGACCTGCAAAGCGCGATTGACACCGGCCTTGAGCGTTTATTCAGCACAGCAGACGCACAAGAAGTACCACAGGAACAAGACCGGCGAGAAGCGGCAGAAGCGCGGAGGACTCAGGGGCGGAAGGGGTACAAAATGCAACGGCTGAATATCAGCCTTACCCCCTCACAATATGACTATGTGCGGACGATGGCGGCTATCAGCGGCAAAAGTCAGACCTGCTTTATAGGCGAACTGATAGACCGCGCGGCGGAGGAGAACCGCACAACCTATAACCGGGCGAAGGAGTTGTTAGGAAGTGTCAAATAGGCGGATATGGCAGGACATACTGGAAAGCAGCCCCGGCATAGCTGAGAAGATGGCCTTAGTAGCCTTTGATGTGGACTCCTTCAAAGACCCTGAGGACGCACTTTCCCAGCGGGCGGCAGCGGCTAAGACCCGCCGGCAGCGGAAGATGTACGCGGACTTGCTGGAAGATTGGGAAGGCCGCAACTTTGAATCCTTAGTGCAGGAGTTGGCGAAGAACACAGGAGCAGACCCCGCGCAGATCCGGGACAAGAACACCCGCACCCCGGAGCAGCAGCAGGCACTTATGGAGTTGTCGGCAAAGCGGCAGTTTGACCGGCTGGACGCTTACCATAACAGCGCGTACCGGCAAGCCCTCCGCCTGCTGGACGGGGAAAAGAGCAGCATAAATCAGCCGCCCGTAGAGGACGAATACTCAACGCGGGAGACAGCCGTTATCTACTTCTTTGCGACTCACCCGGAGACTCAGCCCAGCAGCCTTGTTTCCCTTACTGAGCAGCAGCAGGCCGAACTGCGGGAAGTGTTCAAGAAGTATGAGCGTTTTCTGTCCGCTTATCAGGCCGGCAGCAAGACCCCCGCGCAGTACATAGAAGCCCTCAAAGCATTTATAACGGAGAACAACCCCGTAGAAGCTGAGAGGATCATAGAAAACCTGTCCGCCGTTATCCCGGAAATGCACGTTATCCCGAACAACAAGCTAACGAACGTACTAACCCGGATACCCGGCAGCGCGATAGCCAGCGGGCGGAAAGTGGATATAGAGGTATCCTCTAAAGGGGCGAAGAAAACCGTTAAGTCTAACGTGATGCTTCAGTATGAGGGCAGCAACGTAGAGTTAGTAGGCCGCAGACCTATAACGGAGTTTGACCGCAGCGTTTACAATGCCGTTACCAGTCTTTACGTTTACGGGGATCAGGGACACGTATACACCCCGGCTCAGATCTTCCGGGCAATGGTGAACGCGGACGAGACAGAGAACCCCTCCCCGCAGCAGATAGCCGCCGTAGAGGACAGCATAGACAAGATGCGCTTTACGCGGGCTTACATTGATTGTACGGAGGAACTGAAAGCGCGGAGGGCTACCTACAACAGCAAGCAGATAAACCGGGGGCAAGTGGACACCTACCTTTTAACGGCTTACAAGGTATCTGTGCAGGCCGGCGGGCATACCGTGACCGCTTACGAAGTAGTCCGCCCTCCGATCCTCTACGAATACTCCTCCGCCGTAAGGCAAGTGCTTACCCTCCCCGCGTCCATGCTGGAAATCAAACTGCTGGACGATGGCGGAGGAACTACCTCCCGCAGCCTGCCAATGACGGAGCAGAGAATCATTATCAGGGACTACCTCCTGCGGCGGATTGAGGGCATGAAGGGCGAGAACGGACTATCTAATACCACTATCGCGCTTTATAGCTATGAGAAGAACGGCGAGAAGCACCCCGGACTATTCGCCCGTATCGGCAAGGAGAACGGAGACAAGAAGGAGTTACGGCGGATCAGAACGGACGCGGAGAAAATGCTGGACTACTGGAAAAGCGTTAACTTCATAGCGGACTATCAGATAGAGCAGGAGAGGAACGGCAAGATCACCGGCTATAAGATCATCTTACCGGCGGAGGAAGAAACATGATAGCAGGCGGAGGAACACCCCTCCGCCCTTCTTTTACCTGTTCCGCTTCTTGTGCTTCTTACCACCCGGATCTTTGTATACCCTACCCCGGATCTTTGTGTACCCTATTCTCCTGTGCTTCTTCTACTTCTTGTGTGTATTGTGCTTCTAATTCACCCCGGATCTTTGTCCCCCCTACCCCGGATCTTTGTCCCCCCCTCCGTTTTTGGCGGACACCTCACGAAGCCAATAAAGACAAGGGTTAGAGGGCTGTCCAAAAGGAGCAGTTTTTCAGCCGTAAGTATACGTAAGTACCGTAAGTTACGTATACGGGACGTACGCACACGCTTTACGGCGGTGCGCTCGTCCCGTAGAATTAACCCGTAAAAAGAAAGCGCGCCGGCAATCAGCAGCAGATTAACCAGCGCGTGAGTGGGGCTTAATCACTCAGCCCTATTATATCAGCAGAAAGGGGCTTTTACAACAATGGACGAGAAATTGGAGCAGTACAACCGCGAAGCGGACAGAATCCGCGCTCAGATCAACGCGCAGCCTTTAACCTCCTTTTATGGGCTTGAGAAAAGTAAGGGCGGGCTTTACGTTTGCCCCATCTGTAAAAGCGGCACACACGCGCACAAGACCGGCGCGCTATCCATCAGAAAGACGGACAACCGCGTAACCTGTTTCGGCGGGCAATGTTTCGGGGATAAAGGGCAGGACACCTTAGGCGCGCTGCGTATCCTGTTCCCGAACAAGAGCGAACGGGAGATATTCGCTTACTGCGGCTATGAAATGACCAGCACCAGCGGAGGATACCGGGCAACCAGCACAGCGGCGGAGGACTTCTCAGAGGAGAACGGCCTAACCGTCCACACCGTACCGCCGGCAGAGGAAGAACCCGCAGCCCCTCCGCCCTCCTTCAAGGCAGAGATAGAGCAGTACGCGGCGGCACTACCCGGCAGCGAGGGCGAGACATACTTAGCGGGGCGCGGCTTGACTCAGGAAACAATGGCGCGCTTTCGGCTGGGGTATGATGCACAGCGGCACACCGTGACGATCCCTTACAACCCTCAGGGGAGTTACTACGGGCGGAGAAGTACACTCCCGGACAGCAGCCGCAAGCATGACAATCTGAAAGGCGTACCAATGCCCCTGTTCAATGCAGCGGCCTTGTACTCGTCCGAAGCCTGCTTTGTGGTGGAATCTCCTTTATGTGCTATCAGCATAGCGCAGGAGGGCGGAGCCGCCGTAGCGATCAGCGGAGTAGGCGGTAAGACCCGGCTCATAGATCAGCTAAAGAAGAAGCCCACAGCGGCGGCTATCATCCTTTGCTTAGACAATGACGATGCAGGCCGCAAGGCAACGGAGGAGATAGGGGCAGAACTGGACGCGCTGCAAGTGTTTTGTGTGGACGGGACAGCGGCGATAATGGGAGACACACAGGACGCACAAGAAGCACAATACCGCAAAGACCCGAACGAAGTGCTACAACGCAGCGGGGCGGAGGAACTGCGGCGGGCTATTGAGGAGACAGCGGCGGAGACTATCAGGCAGCGCAGCATGACCGCGCAGGAGCAGGAGGAAGAACGGCGGCAGCGTACCGGCGCGGGCATGGTACAGAGTTTCTTAGAGGAGATACAGACCCACAAATACGAACCAGTACCAACCGGGATAACGGATATAGACCGCGCTTTAGGCGGAGGATTCATCAGGCAATGGCTTATCCTTTTAGGGGCTGCACCCGGCGCGGGAAAGACCGCACTCGCTCAATGGATCTTTGAGGGCATGGCGAAAGCGGGGCATGATTGCGTATACCTCAATTTGGAAATGAGCCGCAATCAGGTAATGGCGCGCAGCTTCTCCCGGCTGGCGGCGCGTAATGGGGTTAAGATCCGCGTCACAGATGTAATGCAAGGGTACAAGTGGACGGAGGAGCAGCGGCAGGCAATTATGCAAGTATCGCGGCAGTACACAGAGGAGATAGCCCCGCACATGGTTTACAACCCGGACGGAGTGACACCCAGCCTTGACAGTATCCTTCCGTACCTTGAGAGCGAAGCGCAGCGGGCGGAACAGATGGACTTACCAGCCCCCTATATAGTGCTGGACTACTTGCAGATTGTAGGCGGCAATGACCGGGAGGACGCGGCGGCACTTATCAAGCGGGCAGTAGTGGAGTTGAAGGGCTACGCGATGCGGCATAATACCGTTGTGTTTGTGATAATGGCACACAACCGCGCATCTAATAGCAGCGGTATCCTCACGATGGAATCAGGCCGGGATACCTCCGCCCTTGAATACTCAGCGGACATACAGTTAGGGCTTACCTTTACGAAGTGCCTAAAGAGGGGAGATCAGAAGCGGAAAGACCCGGACGAACTGACCGAAGAAGAAAGGCACTACGTAACGCTCAAGATCACTAAGGGCAGATTTGGCGGCACAGGCCGGGAAGTAGACCTTTACTTTAACGGCGAGACTATGACATACACCCAGCTTATGAAGGACTTTGTAGAAGTGAAGGAAGATGACGATCCCTTTTATGAGAAGATAGGCGCGCCGGCGGAGGATCAGCAGCAGGCCGGGGAGCAGCTTTCTTTCTGATGGAGAGGAGGAGAAAACGTGTTACAGATCAGCAGACCGCAGAATACCCCCGCAGGAAAGGCACAGTTTGAGCAGCAGGCGGCTATCCACTTACAGGCGAATAAAAGCCCGTCTGAGCAGACACCCGCCTTAAAACGCAAATTAGAGCCGTTTACGGGCATGGACTCAAAAAGGGACTACCGAAAGCTCTACCGGGCGGCTTGTGACTTTCACGAAGCGCATAACCCGCCGGCAGTAGACCGGGAATACTGGCGGACGCATACACCCGGAGTAGACACCCCTCCGCCGGTTGAACTGGAATATTGGGAGAAGGCCGCGCGGGAAGTGGGCGAAGTCTCCGTTATGTGCGGGGAAGATCCCTTTTTAGTCGGCCTGCTGTGCGAAGTCTTTAACGAACTGGAACGGGAGTATAAAGCGCGGCGGGATGCAGCTGCATCTGACAGAGCAAAAGCGGCGGTATAGATCCTGCTCTACAAAAACGAGAACCCCTCCGAACCCTTGTATATCAAGGCGGAGGGGCTTTTTCGATTCCTGGTCTTTTGGGGGAAAGTCGTTGTTTGAGTTGTTTTCAGTTGTTAGAGTTGTTGCTTGAGTTGTTTTCAGTTGTTTGAGTTGTTGAGGAGTTGTCGGGGCTATCCTTCTCTTTATCGGCTGTCCCGGCGGCGCGCTTTCTGTTCCTGCTGTCCCGTACCCACTTACAATTCATCTTCCGCTGGCACTCCTCTTTCCCGCATACCTTCTTACTCCTGCCCTTGCGCTCATAAGTGAACAACTCCCCGCAAATATCGCACCGGGCAAGCACTATATTCTGTCCGCTGATAATATCCCGTCCATGCAGGATATACCGATACATTAAGTCCACAAGGGCGGCGGAGATCGTATCGTACTCAAACAGCGCGTACTCCGATACTGTCCCGTCCTCCTCCATAACGTACTGATGGGGCAGCGCAAAGGCCGCAGATCCGAAAGCCCGCGTAGCCTTTATCGCGCTTTCCTCCGCCTTGTGCTTATCATCCGCCAGCAGGCCGGCAGCGCGTACCTCCTCCGCGTCTATCTCCTCCCGCCAGCAGGACAGGCGGAAACACATAAACATCATACGAAGCACAGAGTAGGCCGCTTCACTTACGGGCAACCCCTCCTCACCGGCGAGAACCCGGCAAAGCAGACTCAGCATATCCGCGCCGGGAACTATGAAACCGTCCGCGCAGCGAGTGGCGGAGGGGAAAAGCCCCCGCATATTCTCAAGGCGGCAAGCGTCAATGTAGGCCGTTGTCTCCTCGTCCTCCGCGATCCGTCCCGGCAGCAGCTTAGAGACTATCGCATAGTCCTTACGGGGTAGATACTGTTTATCCAGCGCGTCCTCCTCCGACTTAGTAAACACCATATCCGGGGAGAGCAGCTTATACGGCGCGTCCAGCCGCAGCGCATCAAAGTATAACGAGTAGTCCATGATTAAGCCCCTCCTTCTTTAATGTGTAAGGTAAACTTTTTGAGAAAACCTTACGCGGAGATTATAATGGCTATTGACAATGTTGTCAACGGCAGGAAGGAGGAGAAAGCATACTGTGAAGAACGCGCGTATTAAGGTAGCACTCATAGAGAACGGCATGAAGCAATGGCAACTCGCGCAGCTTATGGGAGTGCATGAAGCAACCCTATCAAAGCGCATGAGGGAAGAACTGCCGGCGGAGGAGCAAGACCGCATCATAGACCTTATAGAAGCAGCGGAGGACAAGCAGCAGCCCGAAGGGGGCTAATGCTTCATGCCGGGAAGAAAGAGATCAGAGCAGTTACTACCGACTTGCCCTCAATGCCCTTACTTTAGTCGGGCGGAGGGAGTGGAGATCCATTGTAAGGGCGGAGCAATCGCGGGGGCGGACGATATACACCGTTTCAGAAGCGTAGAGGAGTACAACACGCAGTATAAGAACTTCTGTTGCTATGTGTACACCCGCTGCCCCGCATACCTGACTATCAAACATTGGAAATGGGACGCGGAGGAAGTGGACGAGTGAACAGTAAGAAGAAGGGCAGCGCGGGGGAGAGGGAACTGCTGGACATCCTCCGCCGGCATGGAATCGAAGCCGCCCGGAACGATCAAATGTATGTAGGCGGCGCGGGGCTACCTGACATACTGGCAACCATAGCGGGGCGGGAGTTTCACATAGAAGCCAAACGGTGCGAATCCCTCCGCCTTAATGAGTGGTTAGAGCAGGCATATCATGACGCGGCAAAGACCCCGCAGCGCATCCCCGTTGTGATATTCCGCAGAAGCCGGCAGAAGTGGCACGTAGCTATCAGCCTTGATAACCTTTTCTCTTTATTGGGAATCCGGGAGGAGGGCGGCAATGCGGAGACACCCTAACATGACGGACGAGGAAGAACGCGACTACTGGATGTGGAAAAGCTACCGGGCGGCGCGGAGGGCTAACAAGTTTCAGCGGAAGATAGACGCGAAGAAGAAGTTAGCAGAAGCGCAGAAGGAGTTAGAAGAAGTACGGAAGGAGACAGCAGCACATGAAGCAGACAACGGCAGCGGGAATATTCAACCGCAGCAGAATGACGGAGGAGACATACCGCGCGGCGAAGGGGGTTAATAAGTCTACCTTGTGGCAGATGGAACGCAGCCCCCAGCACTACCAGTACACCCTCACGAACCCGCCGAAGGACACACCGGCCTTTCAGTTAGGCCGCGCGGTACATTGTGCCGTATTGCAGCCGCGCAAGTTTGTTACCGGCTACGTTGCGGCTCCTCAGGTAGACCGGCGGACGAAAGACGGGCGGGCGGCTTATGACTCTTTTATTGAGCAGAACGCGGGAAAGGAAGTGCTTTCCTCCGCCGACTTTGACGAAGCGGTACAAATCGCGGCGGCAGTACGGCATGACCCGGCAGTAATGGAACTGCTGGAAGGATGTACCACAGAGAAGCCCCTGTTTTGGAAAGACCAGGATACCGGCCTTGATTGTAAGTGCAGAGTGGACGCTATCAAGCCGGGAGTGATTATAGACCTCAAAACCACAGCGGACGCGAGTTATAAAGCCTTTGAGCGTGAAGTGTTTCGTTTAGGGTACGATGTGCAGGCGGGACACTACGTAAACGCTTACCACACGATCACCGGCAAGATCCCGGAGTGGTACTTTATCACCGTAGAGAAAGCCCCTCCTTACGCGGTGCATATCTTCAAGGCGGACGCGGGAGTGCTGGACTACGGTATATACCGGCGCGGGCAGCTTATGGAGAAGCTGAAAGCCTGCCTTGCGTCTAAGTGCTGGAAGGGGTACGAACCGTCCGACCTCATTTTACCGGCCTACTTAGAATGAACTGGATACCAGCGAACAGCCGGCGCGCTTCTCCCGTCTTTATCTGTTCAGCCTGCCGGCGGAGGGTATACGCACAGCAACGGCGGGAGAGTAAGGGCTGTGATTATCTGTACTGTCCTTATTGCGGGCAACTGGCGGAGGATCAGGACGGGCAGATATTGGGGCAGATCAGCGCGGAGGAATACTTAGGAATAGTCGAGAGCAGCCAAAGGAGGGCGAGAGAATGACTCATTGGAAAAAACTCATGAACCCTAACTACTTAGGGGCTTATGCCTTTGAACCGGGACAGGAGATTATAGGCACTATCAAGAGCGTAGGAACGGAGATAGTCACCGGGGAGGGCGGCAAGCAGGAGGAGTGTACCGTTATCCACTTCACAGACCCGGAGATTAAACCCCTCATTGCGAACGTGACCAACTGTAAGACGATAGGCCGGCTTTACGGGGACTATGTGGAGGGCTGGACGGGTAAACCTATCATCCTCTTTGTGCAGAAGGTAAACGCTTTCGGGGAAATGACGGACGCGGTAAGAATCCGCAGCACGAAGCCGCCAGTTTGTGAGGAGTGCGGCGCGGCGATCCTTCCTATGAACGGCAAGACCTATCAGGAAATGGCGAACTACACGAAGGATAAGTACGGGAAAAAGCTGTGCGCGAAGTGTGCAACGGCGGCAAAACAGGCCAAAGAAGCCGGGAAGTGAGACAAAATCCCGTCCAAATGGGCGGGTTTTTTCGTACACATTTTTTGATAGCCGCAGACAGGCCGCAAGCCCTTATCTTTATTGGGTTAGGCCGGGACCGGCGGAGGGAAGAAATTGGTACAAAATAGGGTAGAAAAATCCTTGCGCGCAGGGGCGCGCGCACGTAATGTAGCCGCTTCGCTCAGATCCGGGCAGGAGCAGCCCTCCGCCCGCATGGACGAGTATTTATCCGTCTGAAAGCTGGACGCGGCGGAAGGGGCATTTATTCCCGTTTTTTCCCGTATCCGCTTCTCAGCGTAGACCGTGACGCAGTACCGCATAAGAAAACCCTCCCGCAGAGGGGAGGGGGGCTATATGTAAAATCAGCGTGGGTTATTGCTTATCCCTCCGCCAATCTTCACCCATGCGGGCAGTAATGGCCTTGTTCACGTACTCATTGAGAGATTCACCCTCCGCAGCGGCCTTTCCCTTTATTTGCTCTTTTCCTCCTTGCGGCACAAATACGGAAAGCCTATCGTAAGGATTAGCGTCCAGCCACTTCTTAGTAGCGCGCTTCTGTGCTTCTGATGTTGCCACAAAATCCCCTCCTTTACACTAACGCTATTGTACCTCAACGGATATACTTATGCAAGTACACATTGTTCTTGACGGTATGCTTGCACAAGTATATAATGAGAGGGAGAAGGGGCGGAGGAATCCGAACCAATAAAAGTGAAAGGGGCTTACTCACATGACAGGCAGCACTTATACCCCGGAGTACCGGGAACGGGCGCGGCGAGAAGCAGCAGACCGGCGCGCAGCAGCGAAGGAGAAGGATAAGCAGACGATCCTCCGCGCATGGAACAATATCACAGAGTGGCACGCTACCCTTTTAGCGGAACTGGCGAAGCAGCTTTCTAACGTAGTGCCTGAGGACAGCGTAGCGATCCCCGCCGGCGAACTGAAAGACCTTCTCCGCGCTCAGACCGAACTTGAGGAGAGGGGGCGCGAGTGATGGCAAAGCGGAACATGGAGCAGATAGCAGACCGGGCAAAGCCACATATCCCGATAGCCTACGATGTGCTTGTAGGGGAACTGAAACGGGTGCAGGCGGAGACTCGCAAGGGCGGCAATGAAGAATTTGAAGCGTTATGTATGCTCTTTAACTTCGGCTTTGCGATGGGATGCAGAGCAACGAGGGCGGGCAAGGTAACGAAGCGGCTATAAGGAGGGCTGAACGATGGATACCAGCAGGCCGGGAGCGATTGATATGCTCATAGAGTCGGCAAAGGTAAGCAGACTCGGAATAGACGATGTAATAACCGTACTGGAACACATTTACACTACGTATGAACTGAACAAGACCCCGCAGACAACCGGCGAGGAGTTGCGCTGGATTCAAGGCCGGCATACAATCGGGAGCATGATAAGTGTTCTCCTTATCCGCTTAATGGATATGAGCGAGGACTTAGAGACACAGCTTAACAGGATAGGAGGGGCGGAGGAATGACAGACCGGGAGAAGCTGGACGCGATCCGCAAGGAAACGGAAGTGCTTTCCTCAGAACTGACGGAGGAGGAAAGGGCTTTCCTTGACAAAGGATGGGACGAACGGAGCGAGGAGGAGAAGCGGCTTTACTACGCGGTATGGAGGGACAAGCCCGATACCATAGAACACGCGGCCTATAATGCCGGCTGCACTCCTGAGGAACTGGCAACGGCAGCGAGAGTAATACGCGCGATCCGTGACGCATGGATAGCCGCAGCGAGAACAGCGAAAAATGAGTTTGAGCATATCTTAGCGGCGGAAGTGCTGGAAGTAATCGAACGGGCGGCGGAGGATCAGGAGGGCGGCAGTAATGACAGCGGAGGAGAATGATAGGTTAGGCAAAGTCATAGCCGGCCTTCAGAACTGCACAATCGAAACGAGTATATGCACCGGCAGGCAATGCCCCTACTTTGAGGATTGCGGGCGGGAACACATGGCGAATGAGTCCGTAATGCGGGACGCGCTCCTTGTTATCAACTCCCTTATGCGGGAGATCCGGGAGCAGCGGGAGCAAGTGCAGGAGTGGTTAATGGTTATGGCTGACAATCAGCTTGCAAAGTCCCCGGACGAACGAAGCCCGGAGTTATGGGACTATAAACAGGGAGTATGGGACGGGCTGGAACTGGCACAGGAAATCATAACGGGGGATCTGTCAAAGGCCGCAGCAACCACAATTCAGCTACGGGCGGAGGGCAGAGAGGGAGAGATAATCCAGCTATCAGCGGCAAGGCAGGCCGCAGCAAAGAAGCACAAGAAGTAGAACAGGAACACACAGGCCGCGCTCCTCAGGATCAGAGGGGCGGGCTTTTCTTTTACCGGCTACCCAGCGGCAGGCCGTAAGCGGTAATCAGCAGAAAACCGCTTGCGCGGAGGGCGAGAGTAACCGCTTTTCTCCGTAAAACCGTTGACACCCGCAGCGAGAGTAAGCGGTAAACCGGCGAAAACCGCTTACGGGGCTGTCTTATGTTCTGTCCTATCTGTCCTAAGTTGCCCGCTTGCCTGTCTCATTTTTCCTGTGCTGGATCTTGTTTTATCAAAACACCAGGAATCCGCAAAGCCGCAAAGCCTTATATATCAAAGGTTGTAGCGTTTAGGACTCAGCTCACCCCGGAGGGAAACTTTCATTTATCGGCTGTCAAAACTCCGCGAGTTGGCGCGCTTACCCAAGTCCTACCCAAGTCATACCCAAGTTTTACCCAAGTGCGGGGGTTGACATGATGCGCTTAACGGACTTAACAGGCAACCCCTTAACGGGCTTAACGAGTGCCGGCGGAGGATCATACCGGCAATTCTATTTCCGCCTGCCAGTACGGAGCGTTGATAATCAAGGGCTGAAAAACAGAACCGGCAATTCTATTTCCGGGTACCGGCGGAGGGGCGCGGGATTATACGGTTAATGGAGTTAATGAGCAACCAGTTAATAGAGTTAATGGAGTTAATGGGGAGCGCACCGTGAGCAGCTACACCGGGGAGGGGGCGGGTGAATCTCCGCGTACCCCTCCGCCTTAGACCGTGACGCAATCGCACAGAAATTTCCGCGAAATCAGAGGGCGGGGGTATCGCCCGGAAAACTGCTCCTTCCCCTCCTCATCTTTCTTTAGGGGCTGAAAGATGGATAAGCGCGGAGGGCTAAAGGCGGAGGGAATCTTTCTGTAAAATATCACTAAGGAAAAGTGTTAGTCCTTCTCCCCGTGTTTATCCATTGTAAGGGCTTATGTTGGGAAAAGAGTAAAGCCTTATGTATCAAAGGGTTTAAGCCTTTTTACGTAAAATATCATTCATGATATTGACAAACACACAGCACAAGCGTATAATGAAGATGAACAGGGGCAAACCCTTAAAGCACAAGGCGCGGAAGGAGATTCAGAGCATGAGTTACTACGGATACACGCGAGTCAGCACAGAGACACAGGCCGAGCATGGTTACGGGCTGGACGCGCAGCGGGCGGAGATTGAGAAGTACGCTCAGAAGAACGGCATAACCCTTGCGGACTTCTTCACGGACGCGGGGGTATCAGGCGCGGCGAAGGATACCGCAGACGATAACGAAGCGATCAGTAAGCGCGCTGGCCTGCTGGAACTGCTGGCAACGGTGCAGGAGGGGGACAGCGTTATAGTGCTGAATACCTCCCGGCTTTGGCGGAGTGATGTTACTAAGGTTCTTATCCGCCGGGAAATGATGAAGCGCAAAGCGAAGATTATCAGCATCGAGCAGCCGCGCTATGACCTCTACGCGACAGATCCTAATGACCGGCTCATAGCGGGTATGCTGGAACTGCTGGACGAGTGGGACAGGGCGAGTATTGCGCTCAAGCTGGCGCGCGGACGGACGGTAAAGGCGAAGGGCGGAGATAAGCCGGCAGGAGTTACCCCTTATGGGTACAAGTACACAGAGGACAAGAAAAGCGTTATTATAGACGAGGAAGAAGCGCAGCTTGTCCGCTATATGTTCACCGAAGGACAGAAGGGTAAGACACTCGCTCAGATCACGGACGCGCTCAACGGCAAGGGCTATCAGACCCGGCGCGGCGGAGAGTGGACGAGGGGCAGCGTGAGGGCGATCCTCCGTAACCGCTTCTATATCGGAGAACTTCAGCATCAGGGTAAGGCGATCCAAGGAACGCACGAAGCCCTTATCAGCAAGATTCAATTCGGCAAGGTAGCTTCTCAGCTTGAGAAGCGGCACAGGTAAGGAGGGGAACGCATGAAAGCAGCCGATAAAAGGAAACATGACGCGCTTACCGCGCTCATGACCAGCAGCAGCCTAACCGAAGCAGCAGAAAAGGCAGGCATTGACCGGCGGACGCTTTATAACTATATTCATAATGATTTGGAGTTTGCCCGCATCTACCGGGAGAACATCGCGCAGCAGGCCGTAGACCGGGCGGAGGAACTATCAGACCGCCGGGAGAGGGCAAGCCGCGTTATCATGACGATAATGGAGGACGAGGAACAGCCGCCTTTAGTGCGCTTGAAAGCGGCTCAGACGATCCTCAGCACCGCAGCGGAGCAGGACAGGGTATTAGACGCGCTTACAACGGAGAATATCTCCGCGAATAAGGACAAGTGGGACTTCTCCCGCAGATAAAAGAGAAAGGGGCTTAATCACATGAGAACTACGGCTATTCTGAATCAGAAGGGCGGAGTAGGCAAAACCACTACCGCCCATGCACTCGCTACCGGCCTGACGCACAGGGGCTACTCTGTCCTTTTAGTGGACGCAGACCCGCAAGGGAATCTCAGCGATACTATGCAGGCAGACCCGGAGCAGACCGGCCTTTACGAAGCCTTGAAGGGGGCTGTCCCTCCGCCTGAGTCCATCCAGCAGACCGAACAGGGGGACATTATCAGCAGCAGTATA